>Ga0113563_10000258_pt1 | contig 23634 bp, 21 predicted proteins | sample Mud3Dept3metaG_FD_80117 | JGI IMG/M metagenome (GOLD analysis project Ga0113563, IMG submission 80117) | Freshwater wetland microbial communities from Ohio, USA, analyzing the effect of biotic and abiotic controls - Mud 3 Core 4 Depth 3... | ecosystem: Environmental > Aquatic > Freshwater >... | reverse complement strand
GGCCCGCAACCCTTCCCTTAAAATCGTGTGGTCTTCGGCGATTACAATCCGGTGCTTTTCGCTCATAGAGATTTCACTCCCGGAGCGGAAGTATTTGGGAGAATCCCGTCATTGCCCTGCCCGAATTAGGGGAGGCGACCTCCGCCTTCAAGATTTCATTCGGCAAAATTTCCTGACACCCTGCCGCTTGGCCACCCTACCCCGCGGCCGGGAGAAATACGGGATTTTCAGGCCTCAAATACAGTTTTTACCTTATTTACCATGTCTGCTCCGACAAGTAAAGTAAGTATTGAAAATTCTTTTTCGGTCGGGGAGCGCCCATGAACCCTTTCAAAGTCCTAATTGTCGAAGACAACCTCACTTTTCGCCATGCCCTCGCCGAAATCCTGCAATCCCAATTCGCTGAAATGCTCATTGCGGAGGCCGGAAACGGCGTAGAAGCGTTTGAAAAAATTAATATTTTCGCTCCTAAACTAATCTTTATGGACGTGAGGCTGCCCGGGGAAAATGGACTGGAGGTCACCCGGAAAATAAAACTTCAATACCCCGAAATCGCGGTGATTATTTTGACCAGCTACGATCTCCCCGAATACCGGGATGTGGCCCTTCGTTACGGGGCCAATCACTTCATTGTGAAGGGGTCTTCCACCTTCGAAGAAATTTCGTCGCTGGTCAAATCCTATCTGGGCAACCGAAACAACCGTTATTTCGTATGAGCCTTTTCATCTCCTTATCCCCGTTCCCTTTTTCGCGCCCCTTTTCCCTTGTCGATTTTCCTTTCTTTTCTTGAGGCGAATGATAAAATCCAGGGTATTCGATTCCCCCGACTGACTACGAAAATAAAATCTTACCCCCCTCCCGGGAGAGGGGGGTCTAAGAGGAACAGCTTATTTTCATCCTCCGTGGTGCCTTCACGGCGGCGGGAGAGTTTTTAATCCATTTAGGCATGGCCCCTTATCGATAGGGGCTAAGCGTACCCCTTTGGTATCCGGACAAATTTGAGGAGACAATTTTTCCATGTCCACTGTGAATATCCAGAAGGCCGAAGCGCCCTTGATCGTGGCGATCGATATCGGGACTTCTTCCATCCGCGCCGCCTTCTTCGACCGCCTGGGGCGAGCCCTCGAGGGGTTCGAGGCCCGCCGAACCCATGAATTCCGAACCGATGCCCAAGGCGCTTCCGAAGCCGACCCGGACTTTCTTCTGGAACTCGTCTTTCAATGCGTAGACCAGGCGATGGCCCGGATCGCCGAGGTTCCGCTTCCCATCGGCGGCGTGGCCGCCTGCTCCTTCGTGAACAACATTCTGGGGGTGGATGAATACAACCGGGTCACGCTCCCGCTGACCACCTATGCCGATACCCGCGCGGCGGAGGAAGTTGCCGGGTTAAGGCGGGATTTCGATGAGGAAAGAACCCATGACCGCACCGGGTGTCATTTTCACCCCAGCTACCTGCCGGCCCGGTTCCGTTGGCTGGCGCGCAGCCTGCCGGACCTCTTTCGAAAATCGGCCCGGTTCGTTTCCATCGGCGAATACCTGGAGCTGAAGCTCTTCGAGGAAGCGGCCGTAAGTTATTCCGTCGCCTCCTGGACCGGGCTCCTGGACCGGAACCTTCTGGCGTGGGACCGCGAGCTCCTCCAGGGCCTCCCGGTTCGGGTGGACCAGCTGTCCCCCCTGACCGACGCGAACCGGCCTCGCTGCGGCCTCCGTTCCGATTTTTCCCGCCGCTGGCCGGCTCTGCGGGACGTCCCCTGGTTTCCCGCCGTGGGCGACGGAGCGACCGCCAACGTGGGCAGCGGCTGCGTTTCCCCGAAACGGGTGGCCTTGACGGTCGGGACCACCAGCGCCATGCGCGCGGTGTTGACCGAGCGGATCGAGAAAATTCCTTCCGGCCTCTGGTGCTACCGGGTGGACGGTCGGCGTTCTCTTTTAGGAGGGGCTTTGAGCGAAGGAGGAAGCGTTTTTGCCTGGATGCGTTCGGTTCTCCGGCTTGGTCTGGAAGGCCTGGAGGAGAAGCTTTTGGCTTTGGAGCCCGACGGGCACGGCCTTACGGTTCTCCCCTTTTTTGCGGGGGAAAGGGCCCCCGGCTGGGCGGGCCATGCCCGGGCCACTTTTCATGGCATTTCTCTGGCTACCACACCGCTTCATCTTCTGCAGGCTTCCCTCGAAGGGGTGGCCTACCGGATCGCCCTGGTTTTCGAGCTGCTGCGCCCTCTTCTCCCGGGGGACCCCCGGGTTGTGGCCAGCGGCGGAGCCATCCTGAGTTCCCCTGCGTGGCTGCAGATCATGACCAACGCGATCGGCCGGCCGGTGGCCGCTTCCGGGGTCCTGGAAGCCTCGCAGCGAGGTTCGGTCCTCCTGGCCCTGGAAGCCCTCGGGGTTATTCCCGACCTGGAACAGGCCCCGGATTTCCTCGGAGCCGCTTACAATCCGGACCCGCCTGTCTACCTTCGATACCGGGAGGCGATCGCCCGGCAGAAGGAACTGTACCGCAAACTGGTAATCCTGTGAGAGCTCAAATAGGTTGCCATCCAAAAGGGTGTCATGGCGAACGCCGCGAAGTGTATGAGATTGCCGCTCCGCTTCCTCCGCAAGGACTGCTTTTCAAATCAGCCCCCGCTCAACGACTTGATGATTTCCCGGCAAAAAGCAGGGAGATCATCGGGCGTCCGCGAAGTGATGAGGTTGCCGTCGCGCACGACCTCCCGGGCCACGTAATTGGCGCCGGCGTTCACCAGGTCATCCCTGCTGGCAGGGAAGCACGTGGCGCTCTTCCCCTTCAAAATCCCCGCGGACGCCAGAACCCAGCCGGCGTGGCAAATGGCCGCCACCACCTTGCCTTCCTGAAAGCAGCCGCGAACAAGACCCAGCATGGCCTGTGACCGGCGCATCCGGTCGGGCGCGTAACCGCCCGGGATGATCACGGCGTCGAAGTCGGCGGATTTCCCTGTTTCCGCGGAAACCCCTCCCGGGGCCGGCAGGCCGATTTTGCTGCGGTATTCCTTTGCCCCGTTTCCCACAATGGTCACGCTCGCCCCGGCTTCCTTTAGGCGATAGTAAGGATACCAGAACTCGACCTCATTGTAGAGGTCCTCCACCAGAATTGCGATCCGTTTTCCCTGCAGTTCCATGGCTGCCCTCCTTAAAGGTTCTTATTATAATTATAATAATCCTTCTGGAAGATCGGCAATGACTTCGCGGTTCTTGCCGATCTTGATGATCTCGCAAAAAAACCCGGAAGGATGTCATGGCGAGCGAAGCAAAACAACCGAATCGATTTTATCGGCTCGATTTCATTCGCTTGCTTCGCGGCTGCGCTCCCGGCAATGATGTGCCCGCGGACTCTTTATGCCGGGGCACCTCGCGGCCTTCACCGAGGCCCCCCGTTCCTGTAACCGCCCACCCGTGACCGAAAGGTTACGAAATGTGATTTATCCTATTGGCGTGTTCGGAAATTGATGGTATAAGTTTTCAGGATGAATTTTTCCGGAGCGCGGGGGAAAAAATTCTCTCCCGGCAGCCCTGGCCTTTAAACCAACTTCTTGAAAATAGGGGATCATGGATGTCCGTCATCGCCCGGGATGAAGAAGGAAAAGAGTTTTTGTTCATGGGCAACGAGGCCATCGCCCGTGGGGCCCTGGAAGCGGGCGTCCGCGTGGCCGCAGCTTACCCGGGGACTCCCTCCACGGACATCATCGAAAATCTTTCCCAGGTAGCCAAGACCCGGGGCCTGTATGTGGAATGGTCCGTCAACGAAAAAGTGGCCCTCGAGGTGGCGGCCGCCGGTTCCTATTCCGGCCTGCGGTCTCTCTGCGCCATGAAGCAGAACGGGCTTAACGTGGCGAGCGATTTCCTGCTCAACGTCAACCTCATCGGCATCAAGGCGGGAATGGTGCTCGTGGTCTGCGACGATCCTTCGGCCCACTCGAGCAACAACGAGCAGGACTCTCGCCCCTTTGCCCGGATGGCCGACCTGCCGCTCCTCGAACCGGCCACCTTTCAGGAGGCCAAGGACATGACCCGCTTGGCCTTCGAGCTTTCGGAGGAGCTGGGCGTCGTCTGCCTCTTAAGGGGCGTGACCCGCACTTCCCACGCCCGGGGAAACGTCGTCCTGGGGAAACTTCCTCCGATCGACACCCGGAAGCCCCACTTCGATACCGCCAAACCCTGGCGCTCCCAGCCCATTGCCGAAAAGCACAACCGCTTGCACCAGCTCCTGGATCGCCTTCAGGAAACCTTCTCTTCCAGCCCCTTCAACCTTTATGAAGGGCCCAAGCATCCCGAGCTGCTTCTGGTCACGGGCGGAACCGGCTGGCTTTACAGCCGGGAGGCGCTGGAAATCTTAGGCCTCGAAAACTCGGTAGGCATCCTCAAGATCGGGACCAGCTGGCCTCTGCCCGAAAAGCTTCTCGTTGAAAATTTGGCCAAGACCGACCGGGTTCTCTTCCTCGAAGAAGTGGAGCCTTTTCTCGAAGGGAACGTCAAGGAGATAGCGGCGGACCACTTTGATGAAATCGGTCCGAAAAAGTTCTTCGGGAAAAAAACGGGCCACATCCCCGTTTTCGGGGAAATGAACACCGACCGCGTCATCGCGGCCGTAGGAAAGATCATGAACGTCTCCCACCGGGCGCGCGATGCGGAGTACGAGGCCCAGGCCAAAGAGGCCGCCCGCACCCTTCTTCCCAACCGGACCCTGGGTTTTTGTCCGGGCTGCCCCCACCGGGCTTCCTACTGGGCCATCAAGAACGCGCTCCAGCTGGACAATCGCGAGGGGTTCGCCACTTACGACATCGGATGTTACGCACTGGCCCGGGGGCCCGCAGGCTATCACGTTCTGAAGACCGGAGGGGCCATGGGCACGGGGATCGGGCTGGCCAGCGGGTTCGGAAAGTTTTCCGAAATGGGGTTTGAACAGCCGGTGATCGCCATGTGCGGCGACTCCACCTTTTTCCACGCCGCCCTGCCGGGGTTGATCAACGCCCGGCACCACCGCGCCAACGTCGTCATGGTCATCCTCGACAACAGTGCCACGGCCATGACCGGGTTTCAGCCCCATCCCGGCATCGGGAAGAGCGCCGGGGAAGCGTCGGCCGAGGCCGTGGACATCGAAGGAATCTGCCGGGCCATCGGCGCCAAGGTGGAAGTCACCGACCCTTTTGATTTTGAAGGAACCCGGGCAAAGGTCCTGAAGGCTCTGGAAGACCCGTCCGGGGTCAAGGTCCTCATCATGCGGCGGCGGTGCCAGATGCTGAAAGATAAAGAGGAGGCCGCCCCTTTCCAGGTCCGGATCGATCCGGAAAAATGCCTCGGCGAGGTCTGCGGCTGCAACCGCCTCTGTACCCGCGTCTTCAAATGCCCGGGGTTGATCTGGGATCCAAGCGCCGGAAAGGCAAGGCTGGACGAAGTCATCTGTGTGGGCTGCGGGATCTGCGCCGAGGTCTGCCCCCAGGGGGCCATCCGGAAGGAGGCGGGGAAGAGTTGACGGCTACAAGGGAAGCCTTGAATTTGATCATCACCGGGGTCGGGGGGCAGGGCAATGTCCTTTCCTCACAGATCCTCGGCCAGGCGCTTGTTGGGAAAGGCTACTTCGTGACGATCGGGGAGACCTACGGGGCCTCCCAGCGGGGCGGCTCGGTCATGAGCCACATCCGCGTCTCCGGGCGCAGGCAGCTGAGCCCCCTCATTCCTCAGGGCCAGGCCGATGTGGTCCTGGGTCTGGAGCCGGTGGAGGCCTTGCGGGTGCTTACCGGATACGGCTACCGGGAAACCGTGGTGATCGTCAACACCCGTCCCATCTACCCGGTGGATGTCACCTCGGGCGATGAAAGCTACCCGGAAGCGAAAGAAATCGAATCAGCCCTGCGAAATCTATCCCGTGAGCTCTACCTGGTTCCGGCGACGGAGAAGGCGGTGGAAATGGGCTCCCCCATTCTCGGAAATATGATTATGGTCGGGGCTCTCCTCAAGCTGGGAATCCTGCCGCTTCGCGAAGGGGAGTTCACCCGGACCCTCGAGCGAAATTTTCAGGGAAAAAGGCTGGAGGCCAACCTTCAGGCTCTCAAAACCGGGGCCGAGCTCATAGGGAGGCAAGGAAATCCCGGAGCTCCGGAAACGGGTCGATAAACTCCACGCCCATCCCCGGACGATCTACCTGAACCATCCGGGGCGAAACTTTTTTCGCATGGCGGACCATGGCCTGCGCCTGCAGGCGGCCGCCGGGGGTTTGGATCTCGATCTCCAGCCGGGAGCCCTTTACAAAAATCGGGTTGTTCGTGGAGATGAAGAGGCCCCGGGTGGAAATCTGAATCGCCATGGCGCGGAATTCCGGCGCTTGCAGTCCGAAGCGGATTGAAATCCTCCGGAACTTCCGTTCTTCTTTTCTCTTGTATTTCTCCTCTTTCATCGGCGATCCCGCTGCAGAGCAGACTTTTCGGGGAGGCGCCATCCTTTCCCCCGGGGCACCGCCCCCTTTTTTTCCATCGGCAGCCGGCAACCGAAAATGCAGCCCTTCTTTCACCTCGCGAAACCGCCTTAAGGAACTCCCCCTTCCTGCCGATATTTTCCTTAGACTAATTTTCTGGCGTTCCGAGAGGGGAAGAAGCAATGAAGAACATCCTGAAGAATTTCGGAAAGAAATCCCGTTCCGCGAAAAGAAAAGAACCCGCTTCAGCGTATCGGATTCCGGAAACGATCTGGATGTCCGATGTGAAAAAGGCCTCGGAATGGGGGGCCCTCCTGCAAAAGAAGGGAACCCCCAAAAAGACCCCATCCTTCTGAGCCCCGCGCCAAGGCATCCGGCCCGCAGCCAGGCTCTTTCCCTTCTTTGGCGAAAGCCGCTCCCTGCGCGAATCGCGCCGCCATCCCCGCGCCCAATCCAAGGTTTCGGCCAAAACAAATCCAGAAGGTCGGCAAGACCCAGGAAATTCTTGCATTGCCTCCTCCGGGCGTTTACACTGAACTGCGGGGGCCTCATCGCCTCCCCAAATTTAATCGCCGCCGACAGGAGGTCAGGAATGAGTTCCGCTTCGCCGCAGGTCAAAGTCGCCGTCGTTCAGGCTGCGCCGGTTCTTTTTAACCGCGAAGCCACAATTACGAAATTATGCCGTTTGGTCCAGGAAGCGGCCGTCCGCAAACCCGGGCTGATCCTTTTTCCCGAAGCCTTCATCCCAGCCTATCCCCGGGGTCTGTCCTTCGGAAATGTCGTGGGCAGCCGCACCCCCGCCGGGCGCCGGACCTGGGAAAGATATTGGGCGAATTCCATCGAAGTACCTGGCCCGGACACTGAAATCATGGGAGGGGCGGCCCGGGATGCGCAGGCCTATCTGGCCGTCGGGATCATCGAGCGGGACAGCTGTTTCAGCCGCGGCACCCTCTTTTGCACCCTTCTTTATTTTGGGCCGGACGGGCAGCTTTTAGGAAAGCATCGCAAGCTGAAACCGACGGCCGGCGAGCGCCTCATTTGGGGGGAAGGGGACGGAAGTACGATGCCCGTTTTTTCCACTCCTTTCGGGAAACTCGGCGGTCTCATCTGCTGGGAGAACTACATGCCCCTCGCCCGCACCGCCATGTACGCCAAAGGAGTGGAAGTCTACCTGGCCCCGACCGCCGATCAAAGAGACTCCTGGCACGCCACGCTGCGTCATATTGCCTGCGAGGGGCGCTGCTTTGTCCTGGGGTGCAACCAGTTCGTAACCAAGGATATGTATCCGCCGGACCTTGAGGGGATCGAAGAACTGGCCGGACAGCCGGAGACCGTCTGCCGCGGCGGGAGCGCCATTGTCTCTCCATTGGGCGATGTTATCGCCGGGCCGCTGTATGGGGAAGAAGGGGTTTTGTTTGCCGATCTGGATCTCGGAGAGGTTGCCCGCAGCAAAATCGATTTCGATGTCGTCGGCCATTACGCCCGCCCCGATGTCTTCCAGCTCATCGTTAATGAACAGCCGGCCCCCCCGGCGATATTCAAATAGGAGGGGGATAAATCGGCGTTCCCGGTCCATGAACAGGGCTTCCTTTCGAGTCTCTTCCCCAAGAATAAGGCGCGGCAGGGAAATTTTGATTGGAAATATTGACTTTTTTTGCAGGTGGAATAGAATGAGGCCAAATTGCCCGTTCGGCGAAAATTTTCGAGCCGCATAAGCGAATGGGAACCGATTAAGGGGGAATACATGGGTGAAATTCTGAAGCGGAGCCACAATCTCCTCGATGCGGTGCCGGCCACCTTTCTTTTTACCGATGTCCATTCCCGCATCCTCTATGCCAACTGCCAGACAGAAAATTTTTTCGGGTACTCCTGCGATGAGATGGAAGGGGAAAGAATCCGGATTCTTTTCCTGGAGGAGGACCTGATCCACTTCCTTCCCAATATCATCTACCTCACAAGGTACAAGAATGGGTTCGACGGGGAAGCCCTTCTGCGCCGCAAGGACGGGACGAAAATCTTCGTCCATCTGTTCACGACCTCCTTCAGTGAAGGCGGGGAAACTTTTCTCTCCTTTGGCTTCCAGGAGATCCAACGCCTGAAGCTACTGGAGCGGGAAAGACTGGAAGCGGAGAGGTGGGCCGGCCTCGGGCACATGGTCGAGGAAATCGCCCATCAGTTCCGCAATCCTCTTTCCTCAGTGGGGGGCTATGCCAAGCGGATTTTGAAAGGCAACCTCTCCTCTTCAAAGACCAGAGCCTACCTCGAGCAGGTCAGGCAGGAAACGGGAAGGATGGAAACCATCCTGCAGCGGGTGGAGGAATTGGTGCGGATTCCCCGCCCGACTTTCCGGAGAGAAACCATCCAGACGGTGGCAGATGCGGCCCAAGAGGTCCTTTCTCCCAAAGCAGCCGCCTGGGGGGTTGCGCTCAGGCTGAATAAACGGGAATTCAGGGGAGAGGGGGACTTTTTTGCGGACCGACAGCTCCTAATCCGCACGCTGGAACAGATCTTGGAAAACAGCTGCGAGGCGATTTTCCTGAGGCCGGCCAAAACCAGGAAAAAGGTTGTTGAGTTGTCCGTTCTGAACGACGGCGAAAATGTCGGGATGGCCGTCACCGACTGGGGAGAAGGAATCCCCAAGAAGAACCTGGGGATCATCTTCGACCCCTTTTTCACCACTCGTCCCGAGCGGGTGGGGCTGGGGTTGACTTTCGTCTGGCGCGTGATTGAGGAACACGGAGGCGCCGTGAGGGTGAAGAGCATCATCAATCGTGGGACGACTATGGCGATGACCTTTCCCAAGGATCGGCGGCGCAAGGTCCGCCGGGAATGGCTTTCCCCGGAAGCGGCCGCCTTGAGAAATGGGTAGAGAGGTAAAACAAAGCTTCCCGGATGGCAAGAAAGGAGATGTCGGTATTTCTTCTTCCGTGCTACCAAAAGGGCGAGGAGAAAGGCGCTCCTCATCTCTCGCCGGAGCTGTTTTCGAAGCCGTAAGCGCCCGGGACCCAACCCGGGGCGAGCGCGCCATGCGCCGCCCTTTGGGCAATGTCTGATCCGGGCGGCAAACCAACCTCAAAGGAGTCTGCAAAACCCCATGAAAATCCAGGATCTAAAAAGCTACGTGCTCCAGTACCGTCTTGAAGAGGAACTGGGATATTCCCAGCAGTACTATGACCGCCGGACCGTGCATTTGGTCGAGGTCGTTACGGACGAGGGATTGCGGGGATACGGCGAGGCTTTTGGCGGGGGAAACGTCGCCCTGGCCAACAAGGCGATTGTGGAGCAGGTCATCGGGCCCCTGATCCGGGGAATGGACCCCCTGGACCGGGAAGTCATCTGGCACAAAGTCTATAACCTGCTCCGCGACCACGGCCAGAAAGGGATGCCTCTGCAAGCCCTCTCGGGCGTGGACATCGCCCTCTGGGACATCGCCGGGAAGATCCAAGGGCAGCCTCTTTATAAAGTGCTCGGCGGGGCGTTTCGCGACCGGATTCCGGCCTACGGTTACGGGATGATGCTCCAGCGAGTCCCTGATTTGGCCGGCCGGTTTGCCGAGGAAAGCCGCAGGATAGCGGCCGGCGGATTCAAGGCGATCAAGATGAAAATCGGATTGGGCCCCCGGCCGGATACGAAACTGGTGGAGGCGGTGCGTAGGGCGGTCGGCCCGGAAATTCAGCTCATGGTGGACGCCAACCACTGCTATACGGCCCGGGAGGCAATCCCTTTGGGACGGGAGCTGGAGCGGTTAAACGTCTTCTGGTTCGAGGAACCGGTGGCGCCGGAAGACCATCAGGGGTACCGGGACCTCTGCCTGGCGCTGGACATGAATATTGCCGGCGGAGAGGCGGAGTTCACCCGCTGGGGCTTCCGCCAATTGGTTGAAGGGCGGTGCGTCGACGTGCTGCAGCCGGAAACGTGCGGTTTGGGGGGGATCACGGAATACCTGAAAGTCCTGGCCCTGGCTCACAGCCATTTCGTGCCCGTGGTGAACCACGTCTGGGGCTCGGCCGTGGCGGTGGCCATGAACCTGCACCTCCTGGCCGCCATGCCGGATCTACCGGGAGGGGCCCACCCGGTGCAGCCGATGCTGGAGTACGACACCACCCCAAATCGCTTTCGGGAAGAGCTGCTGAAGGAGCCGCTGAACATCCTGACGCAGGTGAAACAGAATGACGGCTGGGTTAGCCTTCCCAAGGGGCCCGGCCTCGGGGTCGAGATCAACATTGACTTTGTAAAGGCTTTTCAGATTGCTTGAAGAAGAGAAGCTCCTTGGCAGCCGATTCTTTTGCAGGTCATCATTCATCAAAGGGGGAAGGCCATGAAAAATTTGCCTTGGCTTTCGGCGTCCTCCTCCCCGTCAGGACTGACTAGGCCTCCATGAAGGTGGAGGTTTGGCAAGACAGGCATTTCTTTATTTCTTTGGATTATCTTTCCTGCGACCGAAAATCCTCGAGGGGGCCTGGATATCGAGCCGCCATTGGCCGGTCCGGAAGGATGGTCATCGGCTTCCTCTGTTCGGACAACCCTGTTCCTTGGCTTCGTAATGAATTTCGGCTTCGGAGCGGCGGATGTAAATGGGGGTGAAGGAGAAGAGGTCGAGAAACCGGGCGGTTTGAAATTTCGGCAGGGCGAGACTGGCCACGTTCAGAGCGCGGGGTAGGGAAAGGTTCGGCGGCGCAAATATGGCCAAAGAACCGAGATGTTTTCGCAAAACCCCGGCGTATGCTTCGGCCCCGTTTCCCAGGAACAGGGTTCGTCCGGCCACCCGACGGCAGAGCTCTTCCGGAGAGAGGACCCAGTCCTCGCCCAGGCGGCTGAGTACCCCCTGGTCGCTCCCCCGGAAAAAGGCGGCATAGACTTCCTTTTTCCGCGCATCGAGAAGAGGGCAGATCGTTGAAGAATGATAGACGGCATTACCGGCCAGCGCCTCCAGGGTCGATACGCCGACCACGGGGATCTTGAGGGCATAGGCAAGCCCTTTCACCGTGGAAACGCCGATCCGCAGTCCGGTAAAAGAGCCGGGGCCTAGGCCCAAGGCAATTCCCTGGAGGTCGTGAATTTTCAGCGAGGCCTCCTCCAGCAGATCACGGATGGAAGGCATCAGTCGCTCGGAGTGCGTGGTCTGCAGGTTGAGGCTGATTTCCCCGAAAATTTTCATGGCGGGACAGGAGGCGTCTCCCGGCAGCGGCGTCTCCACCAGGGCCACGCTTCCGGTCAAAGTCGCGGTATCAAGGGCGAGAATGAGCATGAAATAAGCGATCAGGGTCAGTATGAGTGTCAGTGGAGAAGAAAACGGACCGATTGTTTGCGCTTAGGGACTTTCTGGACCCCGGCTTTCCTTAGCAGAGAAACAATTTCATTCCTTTTTTTAGGAGTCCCTCAAATTTAAGCATTTTGCGTGCTCTATGTATTTCTTATTGCTGGGGCATTACGATCCGCAAGACGTCGTTGTAGATCACCAGGAGCATGAGCAGGATGATCAGGAACAGACCAACCTGTTGGGCCCGTTCGCGAAGCTTGATGCTCACGGGTTTGCCGATCAAGCCTTCGATCAGGAAAATCAGGATATGCCAGCCGTCCAAAATGGGGATCGGCAGGATGTTCAGGATCACCAGGTTGATGCTGATCACGGCCATGAAATGAAGAAGGCTCAGGGGGCCGGCTTTAGCCTGCTGGCCGGCGAGCTGGGCGATGAAAATCGGCCCGCCGATGGTCTTGGCGGAAATTTTCCCCTCGATGATTTTCACGATGCTGACCACGGTGAGCTCGGCCCAGTTCCAGGATTGGACCAAACCTTTGTAAAATGCCGTAAAGGGATCGAAGCGTTCGATAAACGTGGCCCCGGAGGGCTTGATGCCGATGAGGCCCACGCTGAACTCCTCCCCGAAGATATCCTTTTGGGTGGAGGCCTGGGGGGTGACGGAGATCTGCAGGGTCTTCTTGTCCCGCTCCACCTTGAGAACCAAGGGCCGGCCGGAGCTGTCGTGGATCATTTTGGCCAGATCATCCCAGCGTTTGATAGAGGTGCCGTTCGCCTCCAGGATACGGTCGCCTTTCTGGATCCCGGAATGAAAAGCGGGATAGTCCGGAGTCACTTCGCCCACTTCGGGGAGCAGGGTAGGCATCCCGGCCATGAAGATGACAGCAAAGGCCAAGACGGCAAAGGCGAAATTAAAGAAGACCCCGGAAAAAACGATCCCGATACGTTTTCCCACGGAAGCGTTGGAAAAAGATCGGGTTTCGAGCTCCGGAGGCAGCTTTTCCCCCGGCTCTTCCCCGACCATCTTGACGTACCCTCCAAGAGGGATGGCTGAGATCTGATACTGGGTCTCGCCGTACTTTCTCCCGAAAATCTTGGGTCCGAATCCGAGGGAGAAGGTGATAACCCCCACCCTGGATTTCTTCGCCATGAGGAAATGGCCGAGTTCATGGACAAAAATCAGGACGCCTAAAACGATGACGGTGGCAATGATTGTGGTAAGCAAGATTCTCCTCGCCTGTTAAGGGCTGTCTGCAAATTCCCGGATAAGCTTCCGGGACTTCTTTTGCGCCCAGCTGTGGGCGTTCAGGATTTCCCGCAGGTCCGGCGCGGAAACGGGCCGGTGGCTTTCCATCACCTCGCGGATCAGGCGGGGAATCTCCCGGAAAGTGAGTCGCCCCTGCAAAAAGGCTTCCACCGCCGCTTCATTGGCCGAGTTCAAAACCGCCGGCATGGTCCCTCCGGCCTCAAGGGCGCGGTAAGCAAGGCCGAGGGCGGGGAACCGCGCCTCTTCGACGGGGCTGAACGTGAGCTTGCGGATCGCGAAAAGATTCAGCGAAGGAAGCTGCAGGTTCAGCCGCTCCGGATATGAAAGCGCGTAAGCGATCGGCCCCCGCATGTCCGGAAGCGCCAGCTGGGCCACCACGGATCCATCAATATATTCTACCATAGAATGGACGATAGATTGCGGATGAATATGAACCTCGATCCGCCCCGCCGGGACGTCGAAAAGCCAGCGGGCTTCGATGACTTCGAGGCCCTTGTTCATCAGCGAGGCGCTGTCCAGGGTCACCTTTTGTCCCATCTTCCAGCGGGGATGACGCAGGGCCTCTTCCGGCGTGACCCGCTCAAGGTCGGCGAGGCGGACCTTCAGAAACGGCCCGCCGGACGCAGTCAGGATCAGCCGTTTGATGTCCTCCTGGCGGTGGCCGGCCAGGGATTGGAAGATCGCGCTGTGTTCGCTGTCGATGGGGAGGATGCCGACCCCTCTTTTCCGGCACTCCCGCATCAGGATCTCTCCGGCCATGACCAGGGGCTCCTTGTTGGCGATCGCCAGAGTCTTCCGGGCCCGGATTGCGGCGAAGGTGGGCATGAGGCCGATGCTGCCGGCGAGCGCGGAGACGACCATGTCCGCCTCAGGATGGGAGGCTACGGCGGCCAGACCTTCCTCCCCGAAGAGGACCTCCGGCGTTTTCGAGGCGATCCGGGCGCGAAGGGAGCGGGCCGAAGAGGCGTCCAGAACCGAAACGACCTTGGGCCGGAACTGGAGAATCTGTTCCTCCATCTTCTTCAGATTGCGGCCGCCGCCCAAGGCCACCACCCGGAACCGTTCCGGGTGCCGAGCTACGATTTCCAGGGTGCTGACGCCGATCGAACCGGTGGAGCCGAGGATGGAGAGTTTTTTCATATTTCACTCACCACCGAGAGCACAGAGAACATAGAGAAAAAAATAATCTCAAAAGAATCCTTGCCTCGAAGAAAAATTATTTTTTGTCTTTTATTTTAAAAAGGAAGAACAAACACCCTTTGTCTTTGGTATCGTTTGAATGGTTGTCTTTTTTCTCTGGGCGCTCTGAGATCTCTCCGGGGTGAAAATTTTTTCAATTCCCCAGGCCCATGATCCACGCGTAATAATAGACAAACGGGCCGGCGAAAAGGACGGCGTCGATACGGTCCAGAAGACCGCCGTGCCCGGGGATCAGGGTCCCGGAATCCTTGGCCCGAGCGGTTCGTTTCAGGATCGATTCCCAGAGGTCTCCAAGTTGGCCGATAACGCCCACCCCCAGGCCGAGAACCAGGGCGTGGGGGTAAGGGATTTGAGCGAAAAATAATGCCTTAAACAGAAGGGCGCCGGCCGCCGAACCGGCGACGGCGCCGCAAAAGCCTTCCACGGTTTTCCCGGGGCTGATGGCGGGAGCCAGTTTCTTCCGGCCGTAGGCCCGGCCGACGTAAAAAGCGGCCGTATCCCCGGAGAAGACAGCCGCGAGGGTGAAGAGAACCCAGAGCGGACCGGAGGGGAATTTGCGCAGGAGAATGAAATGGGCGAGGAAGATCGCCACGTAAAGGAACCCGAGAAGCTGTTTGCCCGCGCGCTCCACGCGCGCGGCAAAGGGGTCCGGAGAGGAGAGAGCGCGGATAAAAAGAAAAAGAAGAAGCAGGGCCAGGGCGGCATGAAAACAGCGGGGTTCGGGCGAGTAGTAGGCCAGGGAGGGGAGAAGGCTCAGAAGAAGAACCGCGATTTTGTCGCGCGAAGGAATTTCCGGGAGAAGCAGGGCGTGAAACTCCCCCAGGCCGATGAAAATCAGGGCAAGAATGAAAAGAGCGAAAAGCCAAGGCGGGGCATAAAGGGTGAAAAGGATCAGAACCGGGGCCAGAACGAGGCCGGATATCCAGCGCTTGAGGTGCATGGCTTAACGGGCCCCTATTTTGATCTGTTCGCTCGTGAGACCGAAACGCCGTTCCCGTCCCTGATAGTCGAGCAAGGCCTGGACAAGGTCCTCGGTGCCGAAGTCGGGCCAGAGAGTGGAAGTCACATAAATTTCCGTATAGGCCAGCTGCCAGAGAAAGAAGTTGCTGATTCGAAATTCCCCGCTGGTGCGGATGAGGAGGTCCGGTTCGGGCAGCTGGGCGGTCCAGAGATACTTGGAAAATAGAGCCTCGGTGATCTCTTCCGGGGCCAGATTGCCCTCGCGGCTCAGAACCATGAGCCGGCGGATCGCCTGGAGAATATCGTCGCGCCCCCCGTAGCTCAAGGCGAGCGTTAAAACCATGTCCGCTCCCGATTGGGTATGCTTGCCCACCTCGTTCAGGGCCGCGAAGACATCTTTCGGAAGGCGCTGAAGGTCCCCAATGGCCTGAAGGCGGATTCCCTGTTCGAGCATTTCCCTGAGCTCGGAGGAGAGAAATTCCTTAAGCAGGATCATCAGGGCGTCCACTTCTTCCCGAGGTCGGCTCCAGTTTTCGGAGGAGAAGGCGAAAAGGGTGAGGTAAGGGACTCCCAGCTTGCGACAGGTCTGAACCGTCTGGCGGACCGCTTCGGCGCCCTGATGGTGGCCGGCGACACGATCGAGGGAGCGCTTCTCGGCCCACCGGCCGTTTCCATCCATGATGATCGCCAGATGACGGGGAAGTTTTTCTTTGAGCAGACGATGCATAATTCGGGTCGTCGATGCGAAACCGGGAACCGATCCACTCCCGGCATCCTGGCGGGAGCGGATCTCTCGAAACGGTCTCCCCGGATGGGTCGGGCGGGAGAAAGAGAGGGGGTCAGACCTCCAGAATCTCTTTTTCCTTGGCTTTAACGGTCTCTTCGGCCTTCTTGACGGAGTTGTCCATCATCTTCTGAACTTCGTCCTGGAGCTTGAACTGTTCGTCTTCGGCGATGGCCTTGTCCTTCTTCAGCGTTTTCAGGGATTCGTTTCCGTCCCGGCGGATGTTGCGCAGGGCCACCTTGGCTTCTTCTTCCATCCGTTTGATGACCTTGACGAGCTCCCGGCGCCGTTCCTCCGTTAGGGGAGGAATATTGATCCGCACTACTTTGCCGTCGTTGAGCGGATTGAGTCCCAAATCCGACTTCTGAATCGCCTTTTCGATTTCGGAGACGATCTTGGCGTCCCAGGGCTGGATTGAAATCGTCCGGCTTTCCGGTACGGACAACGAGGCCACCTGCGAGAGCGGGGTGGGCGTTCCGTAGTAATTCACCCGGACGCCGTCCAGGAGATTGAGGGAGGCCCGGCCGGTCCGGACCCGGCTCAATTCCTTGCGCAGGGATTCCAGGGACTTTTCCATTTTGGTCTTTAAATCTGCGAGAAAGGCTTCTTTCTTGAACATGTCTTACCCCCGAATCACCGTCCCGATCTTCTGACCGAGAACAACCCGTTTGATGTTTCCCTTCTGGTTGAGGTTGAAAACGATAACGGGCAGGTGGTGGTCCATGCAGAGCGAAATCGCCGTGGCATCCATGATTTTTAAACCCCGATTCAGCACTTCGATGTAGGAGAGAGAGTCGAACTTCTTGGCTTTCCGGGAAAGGAGCGGATCCTGATCGTAGACGCCGTCCACTTTGGTGGCCTTCAGAATGATCTGGGCCTTGATTTCCATCGCCCGGAGGGCCGCCGCCGTGTCCGTGGTGAAGAAAGGATTACCCGTGCCTCCGGCGAAAATGACCACCCGCCCTTTCTCCAGATGGCGCACCGCCCGCCGGCGGATGTATGGTTCGGCGATCCGGTGCATTTCAATGGCGGAGAGAACGCGGGTGTAGACCCCGGCCTTTTCCAGGGCATCCTGAAGGGCCAGGCTGTTGATAACCGTGGCCAGCATGCCCATGTGATCGGCCGAAGTCCGGTCCATTCCTTCTGCGCTGGCCGCGACGCCGCGGTAAATGTTCCCGCCGCCGATGACAATGCCGACCTCCACGCCCATTTCCTTGATTTCCTTCACTTCGGCGGAAACCTTCCGGACGATGACGGGGCTGATGCCGTATTCCTGGTCTCCCACCAGGGCTTCGCCGCTGAGCTTCAGGAGAATTCGCTGATAGGCCGGTTTCGCCAAGGATCAGCCTTTCGCCAGGCTCTCGCCGACCTGAAACCGGGCAAACCTGCGAATTTCGATCTTTTCACCCAGTTTGCCGATCAGGCCGTTCATGAGGTCCCGAATCTTGATGTCCGTATCTTTGACGAAAATCTGCTCCAGAAGGCACACTTCGCCGTAATACTTCTCCAGTTTTCCATCGACGATCTTCTCGATGACTTTTTCCGGCTTTCCAGCCTCGCGGGCCTGGATCCGGTAGATTTCCCGCTCCTTTTCCAGGGCCTCAGCGGGAACATCTTCGCGACGGATATAAAGGGGACTGCTCGCCGCAATCTGCATGGCGAGGTCCTTGGCAAAATTCTGGAAATCGTCGGTTTTAGCCACGAAATCCGTCTCGCAGTTGACTTCCACCATGACCCCGATCTTCCCGCCGGCGTGAACATAGGAGCCGATCCGGCCTTCGGAGGCGACCCGTCCGGCCCGTTTGGCGGCTGTGGCCAACCCCTTTTGCCGCAGGTAATCCACCGCTTTTTCGAAATCCCCCCCGCTTTCCGCCAGCGCCTTCTTGCAGTCCATCATCCCGGCCCCGGTTTTTTCGCGCAGGTCTCTTACCATGGCTGCTGAAATATCCACGAGAAATCCTCCTATTCTTCTTCAGTTTCAGGTTCTTGGGCTTCTTCCGCGGCGGGGCTTTTTACGGGCTCCCCGGGCTTGGCGGCCGTTTCTTCAGCCGGCGCTCCTCCTTCGGGGGAGGTGAGGCGGGCTTCCCGAAGCTGTTTTCCTTCCAGGCAGGCATCGGCGACCTTGGAGGAAATCAGGCGGATGGCGCGGATGGCGTCGTCATTTCCGGGGATGATGTAGTCCACTTCATCGGGGTCGCAGTTGGTGTCCACGATGGCCACGATGGGAATCCCCAGTTTCCGGGATTCCCGGACGGCGATGCTTTCTTTCCGCGGGTCGACAATGAAGAGGCCGCCCGGGAGTCTGCCCATGTCCTTAATGCCGCCCAGCGTTCTCTCCATTTTTCCCCGCTCTTTTTCGAGGCCGAGGACCTCTTTTTTGGGAAGGGCGTCGAAGGTCCCGTCCTCCTTCATCTTCTCGATTTTTTTCAGCCGTTCCACGTTCTTCTTGATCGTCCGGAAGTTCGTGAGCGTGCCGCCGAGCCAGCGCTGGTTTACGTAGAACATGCCGGCCCGCTGCGCCTCTTCGGAGATGGAATCCTGGGCCTGTTTCTTGGTGCCGACGAAGAGGATATGCTCTCCCCGGCCCACGGCATCGACCACAAATTTGTAGGCTTCTTTGAAAAGGCGCACGGTCTTCTGAAGATCGATGATGTAAATCCCGTTGCGCGAGCCGAAGATGTACTCCTTCATTTTGGGGTTCCAGCGCTTGGTCTGGTGACCGAAATGGACCCCCGCTTCCAGCAGCTGCTTCATGGTGACGGTTGACATACTATTCCTCCCGGGTTTTGCCTCCGCTTCCCTCTTCCCGGCGGCGAAATCCCGCAGCGCGGGACACCCACGGGCCGGTCAGGAAGCGTGAGTTTTTTTAATTTTTTATACTAACAGCGCAATTTCATTAAAGCAAGCGATAAATTTCCGCATTTTCGCAAGAAAGGGAGCCTCACGAATCTTAGATCAAGGGTCCGAATGAAAAAGGGGTTCCCCTTGAACCTTGAATCCTCGGGCTTTTCTCCGCAATTTCAGCTCCGATAGGAGGCGTTGATTTTGACGTAATCCAAGGAAAAATCCGTGGTGAAGATCGAGGCGCGCCCCTTGCCCTGATGAAAATCCACCCGCACCCGGTATTCGCTCTTCTTCATGATCAGGGTGGCTTGTTCTTCCTTGGCCACGCCCGTTCCCTGACCCCGGCGGACGATATCGACCTGGTCGAAAAAAACATCCACCTTGGAGGGATCGAAGATCGCCCCCGAATACCCGGCGGCGCAGAGGATCCTGCCCCAGTTCGCATCGGCGCCGAAAAAAGCGGTCTTGACCAACGGAGACTCGGCGATCGCGCGGGCGGCCTTCTCCGCATCCTCGTGACTCCTGGCGTTCTCCACGACCACCTCCACCAACTTTGTGGCCCCCTCCCCGTCGCGGGCGATCATCTTCGCGAGAGAGAAGAGAACGCCGTTGAGCAGGGCGGAAAACTGCTTGAACCCGGCCGTTTTTTCCTGGATCGGCGGATTCCCGGCTTTGCCGTTGGCCAGGGCCAGAAGGGTGTCGTTGGTGCTGGTATCCCCGTCCACGGTGATGCGGTTGAAGGATGGGTCCGCCCCGTCTTGCAGGGCGCGCCGCAAGGCGGGTGGCGAGATGGCCGCGTCCGTGAGGACAAAAGAAAGGAGGGTGGCCATGTGGGGAGCAATCATCCCCGCCCCTTTGGCGATTCCGGCCACGGTGATTTCTTTCCCGTTGATTCGGCTCCGAACAATGGCGGCTTTCGGGAAGGTGTCCGTAGTCATAATCGCTTTGGCCGCCTCTTCCAGACCCATGGGAGAAAGAGCCGAGATCAGAATCGGCAGGTGGTTTTCGATCTGGGCCATGGGCAGGGGTTTGCCGATGACGCCGGTTGACCCCAGAAGGACTTTCTCCGGCGGAATCTTCAGGGCCGCGGCCAGAAGCTTGGAAAGGCGGCGGGCATCTTCCAGACCTCTTCTCCCCGTGCAGGCGTTCGCCGACCCGGAATTGATCAGAACGGCCCGGGCGCTTCCGGATTTGACTCGCTCCCTGGAAATTTGGACCGGCGCCGCCTTCACCCGGTTCTGGGTGAAGATCCCGGCGGCCACGGCCGGGGTTTCCGAATAGAGAAGCGCAAGATCCTTGGCCTGCGTTTTCTTGATCCCGGCGGCGATCCCCGCCGCCTTGAAACCGGGGACGAAAAAGTTGGAGGGGATATGGTTGGCCATAAAGACTCCCGTCGTCGCCAAGCGCAAGGCGCAGAGCGCAAAGCGAAAACCCGGTCTTTGTTTCTTCGGGCGCTATGCGCCAGGCTCTCTGCGCCAGGCGGATTTTATTTTCCGCAGCACTTCTTGTATTTCTTCCCGCTGCCGCAGGGGCAGGGTTCGTTGCGGCCCACTTTCCGAGTCTCCCGCTTCACCGGTTGCGCCGGCTTTTCAGCCCCCCCTTCCGCGCCGCGGCTCAGGACGATCGGCTTTTCCTTCTTGGCCTCGAAACGGTCCACCTCGGCGGGGCGCGCCATCTGCACCCGGAAGAGCTTTTCCAAGGTCTCTTCCTTGATTCGCTGGATGAGCTCCATGAACATCTGATACCCTTCCTTCTGGTATTCCTGGAGAGGGTTGCGCTGCCCGTACCCGCGCAGCCCGATTCCCTCTTTGAGATGGTCCATGGCCAGAAGGTGCTCCTTCCAGAGGGCGTCGATGGTCTGAAGGTAGATGGCCTTCTCCAGGTAGCGCATAGCCTCGGAGCTGAACTCGCTTTCTTTCCGGGCGTGAATCTCCCTGGCGGAGGAGCGGATCTTCTCGACCAGAGTTTCGCGGGTCATCCCGGCCGTGTCGCCGCTCTTGAAGCTCAACCCGAACGAGAAAACCCGCATCAGGGATTCGTTCAGACGGCGATAGTCCCACTCCTCGGGGTAGGTCTTTTCATCGGCAATGGGTTCGACGAGGGATTCCGCAAGCTCCGCGATGATCTCCTGGATTTCCTGGGGCAGGCCTTCTCCGGAGAGAACCCGGCGGCGCTGGCCGTAAATCACCTCCCGCTGCTTGTTCATGACGTCGTCGTATTCGAGGAGGTGTTTGCGGATATCGAAGTTGTGGGCCTCCACCCGTTTTTGGGCGTTTTCGATGGCCCGGTTGATGAGGGGGTGCTCGATGGGCTCGCCCTCTTGCATGCCGAGGCGGCTCATAACCCCGGAAATCCGCTGGGACCCGAAAATCCGCAGCAGATCGTCCTCCAGGGACAGATAAAACCGGGAGGTGCCCGCGTCCCCTTGGCGCCCCGACCGGCCGCGAAGCTGGTTATCAATGCGGCGGGACTCGTGACGCTCCGTTCCCAGGACATGCAGCCCTCCGGCGGCCAGGACCTGCTGGTACTCCCCGGCGGTGAGCTTTTTCATTTCTTCCAGGATTTTCTGAAAGGCTTCCGGGCTCTCCTCCCGGTTGATCTGCAGTTTGAGGGCTTCCTGCCGGGCCAGCATTTCGGGGTTGCCGCCGAGCATGATGTCGGTTCCCCGTCCGGCCATGTTGGTGGAAATCGTCACGGTCCGGAAGCGCCCGGCCTGGGAGATGATCTGGGCCTCCATCTCGTGGTACTTCGCGTTCAGCACCTGGTGGGGGATCCGCTCTTTTTTCAGCATCTGGGAGAGCTTCTCCGAATTTTCGATGGAAATGGTGCCCACCAGAACCGGCTGGCCCCGGTCGTGACAGTCGCGGATCTCTTCCACGACGGCGTTGTACTTTTCCCGCTGGGTGCGGTAGATCACATCCGAGAAGTCCTGGCGGATCATGGGTTTGTTGGTAGGAATGACCGCCACATCCAGCTTGTAGATCTTCTGAAATTCCGGGGCTTCGGTGTCCGCCGTTCCGGTCATGCCGGCGAGCTTCCGGTACATCCGGAAATAGTTCTGAAAGGTGATGGTGGCCAGGGTCTGGTATTCTTCGGCGATCTTGACCCCTTCCTTGGCCTCGATGGCCTGGTGAAGGCCGTCGCTCCAGCGCCTCCCCGGCATCATGCGGCCGGTGAACTCGTCGACGATGATCACCTGGCCGTCTTTGATTACATAGTTCACATCCTTCTGGAAAAGCCAGTAGGCCTTGACCAGCTGATGGATGGTGTGAATCCGGTCGGAAGTCTGCCGGTATTTCGTTTCCAGGAGCCGCCGGGCTTCGATCTTCTCCTCCGGGGAAAGGGAGGGGTTTTCGTCGATCTCCAGATACCCTTCCTCCAGGGAAGGGACGACAAAGGCGTCCGCCTGCCCGCCGGCGAGAAGGCCAAGCCCTCTTTCCGTCATCTCGACGGCGTTGGATTTCTCGTCGATCGAGCAGAAAAGGCTGCCGTCGAACTGGGAGAGGGTTTTCTGGGAGGAGAGATAGGACTCCATCCGGTCCATGCGGGTTTTCAGGGCGGGGGTTTCGGCAATGAGATCCAGGAAACGGGGGTTCTTGGGATCCCCCCGCTTGACCAGGAGGAGTTTTTCTATGGCCTCTTCTTTTTCCGGATCTTTTTCGAGGAGCTTCAGAGCCTCGTCGAGAATAGACTGAATCAGCCGGCTCTGGTTCTGCCGGAGGCGGATGACCGGGGGCTTGAGCTCGTCATAGAACCCTTCCTCCTCGTGTTCGACAGGGCCGGAAATAATCAGGGGAGTCCTGGCCTCGTCGATAAGAATCGAGTCGACTTCGTCCACAATGGCGTAGTTCAGCTCCCGCTGCACCATGTCCTCCAGGCGGTATTTCATGTTGTCCCGGAGGTAGTCGAACCCGAATTCGTTGTTCGTGCCGTAAGTGATGTCGCAGCGATAGGCCTGCTGGCGCTCGGCGTCGGTGAGGCCGTGGACGATGACCCCCACGGACAGGCCCAGGAAATTGTAAATGGCCCCCATCCAGACGGAGTCGCGTCTGGCCAGGTAATCGTTTACCGTGACCACGTGGACCCCTTTTTCGGTAAGGGCGTTCAGGTAGACCGGAAGAGTGGCGGCGAGGGTCTTCCCTTCGCCGGTTTTCATCTCCGCGATCTTTCCCTGGTGAAGGACGATGCCGCCGATGAGCTGAACGTCGAAGTGGCGCTGCCCCAGGGTGCGCCGGGAAGCCTCCCGCACGACGGCGAAAGCTGCGGCCAGAAGATCGTCCAGGCTTTCCCCTTTGGTTAGACGCTCTTTGAATTCGCCGGTTTTCCCTTTGAGCTGGGCGTCGCTGAGCTTCTGCAAATCCGGTTCCAGGGAATTGATTGCCGAAATGATAGGCGTCAAATGGCGCAGCTCCCGCTCATTTTTGCTGCCGAAGATTTTTTTCAAGAAGGAATCGAACAGATTCATAAAAAGTTTTCATTCCGAGGTTCAAACCTCGAGCGCCCGACCTCGTGAATTGGAAAATGGAGGATTTGAGACCCTGGGGAAGAACAGGTGAAGTCTTTTCAAGGGGCCTATGCCGATTTAAAAAAATCCCGATAATTGATTTTATTATCGGGGGCTTTTCAAACCCTTTTGAAATTTAACACATTTTTGATCCAAAGGAAAGGAAATAATTCTGAAGATTGTAACCATTGAGGCACGGGTGGCCAATCGCCATGAATGGAGGACCGTCGTAAAGGCCAAGAGGTACTCTGGCCTGGGGGCTCGGCCGGTTCGCTGGAATCATAAGGCGCTGGGATCTTCGGGGAGAGGGCGGGGGCCAAGGCCTCCCGCCCCCCATTTCGGAGAAGCGGTGTTTTCTTCGAGTCTCGGGTCATCCCGGCCGATGCTTCCGGCG
>Ga0113563_10000257_pt1 | contig 23658 bp, 18 predicted proteins | sample Mud3Dept3metaG_FD_80117 | JGI IMG/M metagenome (GOLD analysis project Ga0113563, IMG submission 80117) | Freshwater wetland microbial communities from Ohio, USA, analyzing the effect of biotic and abiotic controls - Mud 3 Core 4 Depth 3... | ecosystem: Environmental > Aquatic > Freshwater >... | reverse complement strand
GTGCCGCCGAGGCAAACCTGGCCGTGGTCCTGCCCGGGCTGAGGCAGCAGGGTTTTGTCAGGCTTCTCATCGGGGATCATCTGGTGGATCTGGCGGACGCGGTCGCCACTCTTACCAGGACCGACGACAAGCGGGTTCTGGTGGTCATCGACCGGCTGACGGTGGCGGAGGATCTGCGGGAGCGGCTGGTTGATTCCCTGGAAGTCTGCGCGCGCGAATCGGAAGGCAGGATCTCTCTGCTCCTCCTCTCGGAGTCCCCGCAGCAGACGGAGCAGCTGATCGCGGCAGCGTATCCTCAGGTTCGACGGGCCCGGCACGCAGCCGGCCTCCTGCTCAGCTTCAGCGAACGCTTCGAATGCCAGCAGTGCGGAATCCCCTACGAGGAACCCGAGGCGCGGCTCTTTTCGTTCAACAATCCATTCGGGGCATGCCCGGAATGCCAGGGATTCGGCAATACCGTCACTCTTGACCTCGATCGGGTCGTGCCCGACAAATCCCGGAGCCTGATCCAGGGAGTGGTGGTTCCGTGGACAAAGCCGCGCTATCGCGCCTTTCAAAACCGGCTCCTGAATTTTGCGGAGAAAGAAGGGATTGCCGTCGATCTCCCGTGGGCCTCTCTTCCCCCCGGGCACCGGGATCTTGTGGTTCGCGGAAAGGGCGCCTTTCCCGGCATCCTCGGGTTTTTCGAGCTCCTGGAGCGCAAGAAATACAAAATGCACGTCCGCATTTTCATGAGCCGCTATCGGGGCTATTCCCGGTGCCCGCGCTGCGGCGGGGAGAGGCTGCGGCAGGAGGCGCTCGATGTGCTTGTCGGCGGCATGCGCATTACCCAGGTCACGCGCATGACGATTCGCGAGGTTTTCGGGTTCTTCCAGCGGCTGGAGCTGAGTGCAGAACAGGCGGCGGTGTGTGCGAAAATCCTGGAGGAGATCCGGCGCCGGCTGGATCTGCTGCTCCGTGTGGGGCTCGAGTATCTGACACTGGACAGGCTTTCCTCCTCCCTGTCGGGAGGGGAATCGCAACGCATCCAGCTGGCGGCATCACTCGGATCGATGCTGACGGGAGTCATGTATGTCCTGGACGAACCGAGCATCGGGTTGCATCCCCGCGACAGCGCGCGCCTGATTGAAATCCTGGGGAGTCTGAAGCGACTCGGCAACACGGTAGTTGTCGTGGAGCACGACCGGGAAATCATGAGTGCCGCCGACCACATCATCGACCTCGGCCCCCGGGCAGGAGAGAGCGGTGGCGAAGTGATGTACCAGGGGGACTGCGCAGGCCTTCTGCAATCCGAGAAATCTCTGACGGGGCGTTACCTGAAGGGGGATTTGAAGATTCCGGTCCCGATATTCCGGCGCCGGAGCAACGGCAGATACCTGGAAATCCTCAATGCGAGGAAGCACAATCTCCAGAACCTGTCCGTGCGCATTCCACTCGGGCTATTCGTATGCATTACCGGTGTCAGCGGCAGCGGCAAGTCCACGCTGGTTCACGACGTTCTGTACGAGGCGGTCAGGTGGGCCGGGGGAAAAGGGTCGGAATCGCCGGATGCCTGTGACGGGCTGCGCGGAACGGATCTGATCACGGATGCCGTACTGGTGGATCAGTCCCCGATCGGGAAGACCCCCCGCTCCAACCCGGTAACATATATCAAGGCGTTCGACGCCATCCGGCAGATCTTCGCCGCCACCCGCGACGCTTACGCGCGCAGCCTGCAACCGCGCCATTTCTCCTTCAATCTCCACGGCGGGCGGTGTGATACCTGCCAGGGCAACGGCACCATCACGATCGAGATGCAGTTCCTCGCCGACGTCGAGCTGACGTGCGAAGACTGCAAGGGCACGCGTTACAAGAGTTCGATTCTCGAGGTCCAGTACAAAGGCAGGAACATCGCGGAAGTGCTGGACCTGACCGTTCACCAGGCCGTCGAGTTCTTCGCCGGTCATCCGAAACTGGTGCGCAAATTGCGCGTTCTGGAGGAAATCGGACTCGGCTACCTGCGCCTCGGGCAATCGGCCAGCTCCCTGTCCGGGGGAGAGGCGCAGCGGATCAAGCTCGCCGCCTTCCTGTCCGCTCCATGCGCCGGGAACTCGCTGTATATATTCGACGAACCGACAACCGGCCTTCATTTTGACGACATCCGCAAGCTGCTCGGCGCATTTGACCGGCTCATTCACGCCGGCAATTCCCTGGTGGTCATCGAGCATAACCTGGATGTGATCAAGTGCGCCGACTGGATCATCGACCTCGGACCTGAAGGCGGGGAGGCGGGAGGACGGGTTGTGTTCGAGGGTTCGCCGGAGGATCTGATCTCCGGCTCCGATTCCCACACGGGGAGATTCCTGAGGCATCATATCAGGTCGAACCACCCCTCGCCCGCGCCCGTCCCGCAGGCCCAATAACGAGAAAGCCGAAGCCGGCTCGCCGCGGCATCCGCGGATGCAATCGGAAGTGGGGTTCAACAGAGAGGATTTGTCAAATGTCGTTTGTCAATTGTCGTTTCTGTTTGGATCAATTTGGTGCCTCGTCACAGGGAATCGCGGGCCTGCGCATATTCGCAGCGCCTCGATCAGGACGGCACAGGCCAAAAGCTCGCAGCACCAAATGACAAACGACCATTGACAATGGATAGATCCTTTTGTCGTCAATCGCTGCGATATGCATCCTTTTGCCCGAATTCCACCGAAGAATGAGTCCCGCTCCCGATTGTACCGGGCATCCGCAGCGCGCTTGAATCCTGCATGCGATTTCGGTATTATGGGTCAGCTCCTGCAATGTTGGTGATGGCAAACTTTGTTTGAGCCAACATTCTATTTGATGGGAGTTTGAGTCGTTCCGCGGTGCGCGATCTTTTCCCACGGGAACTTGATTGCCTGAAGCGGGGCGCCGGACACCCCCTTGGAGACAAGGTTCAAATAGATGATGCCACACGGCGGCGCGGGAGCATTTTCTTTCCTGTCCCGTGCCGGCAGGGTCACCATCTCCGCCATCGGGCGACGGCTGCTAGAGGCATTGCCCGTGCGCGGCGGCACGATTCTACAGGTGTCGGGCCCGGGCAGAGCGCGCACTCATGCACAGAGCCGCGACCGCAACGGCGAGGGTGGGGGAACGGGTCTGCGGCGCATGTCCTCCCGCCTGCTGAAGCGCGCGCCTATGGAACTGGCGCCCGATTCCGCAATATGGACCATATCGGGGGCATTGGCCGCATCGGGACTTGATCCCGTTGCGGGAAAACCACAGCCTCCGAGCCGTGAAGCATTTGCCCGTTGCGGGTCGAAGCGGGCGGGACGTTTTGAGATGCGGCGGGGTGCTGCATGCGGGTTCTGTTCATCGGGGATATTTTCGGCAAGCCGGGGCGCAGGGCGCTCCGCGAAAGACTGCAGGCGCTTGTGCAGCAGCAGCGCATAGATTTCTGTGTCGCCAACGTTGAGAACGCTGCCGGCGGGTTCGGCCTCACTCCGCAGATTGCCGACGAACTGCTCGCCACGGACATCGACGTGCTGACGTCCGGCAACCACATCTGGGACAAGCGCGCGATTCTGCCCTACCTGGCGCAGCAGCCAAGGCTTCTGCGCCCGCACAACTACCCGGCTGCCGCGCCGGGGACCGGGCTGTTCATCGGCGACAGCCGATGCGGTGTCCGCGTTGCGGTCATCAACCTTCAGGGCCGCGTGTACCTGCCTGCCACGGACTGCCCTTTCAGCGTTGGGCTCGCCACAGTGGAGAAGGCGCGGAAGCAGGCGAATGTCGTGCTCGTGGATTTTCATGCGGAAGCCACGTCGGAAAAACAGGCGTTCGCATGGTACATCGACGGGCGGGTCGGCGCCGTGGTCGGGACACACACTCATGTGCAGACGGCGGACGAACGCATCCTGCCGCGTGGAACCGCGTACATCAGCGACCTGGGCATGACCGGCCCGCACGATTCGGTGATCGGTTCCATCCCGGACATCGCTCTCGAGCGCTTCCTCAAGCAGTTGCCCGCCCGTCTCGAGCCCGCCTCCGGCAACCTGCGCGTCTGCGGCGCCGTGATCGAGATCGACGAATCCACCGGCCTGGCCGAGTCCATCGCGCGCATCAACATCCCTGCCTGACGCACAGGTTCTCCTTGCAATCTGCTATCCATCTGCGGAGGGGAAGAAGGAGGAAATGCGGCGCGCCCGGATCAGCAGAGGAAACGATCCAGGACGGAAACGCACGCGAGCGACCGGCGGCCGACGATCTCGTTCATCTGTTCGAGGGCATCGCGCGAGCGGTACATCTCGTCCGCAAAGCTCAGCGCGGCCAGCACCGCGACCCGCAGTGTATCCACCGAGCCCGATGTGGCTGCGAGCTCGCGCATGCGCGTGTCGAGGAATCCGCACAGCGACCGCAGCCGGTCAGGGTCACCGGTGGTACGCAACGCATACTCACGGTCATAGATCTTCACGCTGACCACGCGCGATTCCGGATCGTTCATAGCACACCCCGCTGCAGCGGTACGCCCCTGCCTGCCGGGACTATTTTACCTCGAGCGCAGCCAGGAGGTTTAGCGCTTTTTCCACACGCTCGCGCAGCGCTTCCCTTTCCTTCTGGAGCTGGGCGAGGTTGTGCTCGTCCGCGCTCCGTTCGCGGTGCAGCGCGTCCACCTCCGCCTTCAGTTTCTGGTTCTCGGCTGCCAGGGTTTCGTTTTCCTTGCGGATGCTCTTGAACGCTTCCACCGTGCGATAGATCCTGTCCTCGAGATGGCTGAAGCGCTCCAAGCCCGTGAGTTCCAATTCGCTCGTGTTTTCCGTCATAGCCACCTATCTGAATGCAGCGCCATACTCTTCCTGGAGAAAAGCGCGGATATTATCGCTGAAGCTTTGGACCCGGTCAACGGTAAGGGTTCCCTCCCGGTCCAGGAAGGTAAGGCGGACGGTTATCCCTGCCTTGCCTGCAGGGATCTGCTCCCCCTCATACACATCCATCAGATCGATCGATGCGAGCTCGGGGATGCCGCGGGCGAGGATGCCCTCGCGCAGCGTCCCGTAGCTGATCTCCATGGGCACAAGGACGGAGAGATCGCGCTCCACTGCCGGGAAGCGTGGCAAGGGCCGGTAGCGCGCCGGCGCGAAGAGGTGGCCGCAGAGCGACTGGAGGTCGATTTCCGCGAGGAACACCGGCTGCTTCAGTTTCAGTTCCTCCTCAAGGGACGGATGCAGCGCTCCCAGGACGCCGAGACACTTTCCGTCGACCAGCAGCGCGGACCTGCGCGAATCGCTCAACCAGGGGATCTGCGAAGCAGGTGTCACCTCGGCGCCCGCACAGCGCAGACCGGAGAGAAGGGTTGTGACCACTCCCTTCAGATGGAAGAACTCATATTCCCCGGCCGTGTGGAGCCAGTTTTTCCCGGCGAATCCGCCCGTCCCCAGAATACCCAGGGCATTGCGCTCCACGATCGCGCCCTCCGTGTCGCGGCAGAACACCTTGCCGATTTCAAAAATCCGCAATTGGCGCACATCGTGGTTGAAGTTGTGCCGTGCGTTCCGCAGCAGCCCCGGAGCAAGGGAGCCGCGCAGGTATTGCGTGTCTTCCGTGAGCGGGTTCCGGATCTCCAGCGGCGCCCCCCCCTCGCGCAGGGGAAATCGCCGGATATCGGCATCACCGGCGAAGCTCAGGTTGACCGTTTCGTGATATCCCAGGCCGATGAGTATGTTGCGCACGGCACTCTCGTAGGCAAACGACGCCGAGAGCTTGCCGGCGACCCTCCCGGGCGGCAGGGTCGGGGGGATGTGCTGGTAGCCGTGGAAGCGGGCGATTTCCTCGATCAGATCGGCTTCCAGTTCCATGTCTGCGCGATGGCTGGGGCACTGCACGAGCCACCGCCCCTTCCCTTTGCGCACGGGTTTGAAATAGAGCCGCTTTAGAGTGGATTCGATGAACTCGGGCGCGAGGCGCACGCCGAGAAGCGATTCCGTCCTTTGGCCCGACAGCTCGATTTCGACCGGTGCGATCGGGGAGGGGTAGACATCCCGGCAGTTGCCGGCAATGCGCCCCCGGGCCAGCCGCCGGATCAGGTAGCAGGCCCGTGCGATGGCGGTTGTTGGGCCGTTCCAATCGGCGCCGCGCTCAAAGCGATAGCTGGCCTCGGTCGACAGACCGAGTTTCTTGGAGGTGCGCCGGATCGACGCAGGCGTAAAATACGCGCACTCGAGCAGAACCTTGTCCGTCGCGCCGTTGATCTCCGAGTCGCGTCCGCCCATGATCCCCGCGATGGCGACCGGGCCGCCGCCGTCATTGATAAGAAGCATCTCCCCGTCCAGCACCCGCTCCACGCCGTCCAATGTCACCATTCTCTGGCCCTGGCGCGCGCGGGCCACTACAATCCTCCCCTGCCGCAACCGGTCGAAGTCGAAGGCATGCAGCGGGTGGCCCACCTCGAGCAGGACGTAGTTGGTGATGTCCACGACGTTGTTGACCGGTCGCATTCCCGATGCCTGGAGCCGTTTCTGCAGCCAATCGGGGGAGGGGCCCACGCGGATTCCGTCCAGCAGCAGCCCGACATAACGCGGGCACAGGTCCGGGTCGTGGATTTCGATGCTGTACGGGATCCGCTCCCCGTCGCGGCGCAGCGCCTTTGCCAGCGGAATGGCTCGGAGGTGGCCCCGGTAGAGCGCCGCGATTTCCCTGGCGACTCCGAGATACGAAAGGCAGTCGGGCCGGTTGGCAGTAACCTCGATCTCGAGCACGGGCGCGCCATTCGCCTGCTCGACGGATGCCACGACCAGGCCCGCCATGGTGAGATCCTGGCGCAGTTGCGCAATGTCGCCGGGCAGGTCCACGTAATCCCGCAACCACTCGATGCTGATCTTCATAAGTCGCCCCCCGCGGCCCGGTTTCCAGACGGAACGCGGGCTCAAAACTGTTTCAGAAAGCGGACATCATTCTCGAAAAAGAGCCGGATGTCATCCACGCCGTGCTTGAGAATGGCCACCCGGTCGATCCCCATTCCCCAGGCGAAGCCCGAGTAGCGCGTGTCATCGACGCCGGACATACGAAGAACTTTGGGGTGAACCATTCCGGCGCCCAGGATTTCTATCCAGCCGCTCTCCTTACAGATGCGGCAGCCGGCCCCGAAGCAGAAGATACAGCTGATATCAACCTCTGCGCCCGGTTCGACGAACGGAAAAAAACCGGGGCGCAGACGCATGCGGATGTCGGGATGGAAAACGCGCTTCAAGAAAACTTCGAGCATTCCCTTGAGATCGCCCATCGTGATGCCTTCGTCGACGACGAGCACGTCGACCTGGTGAAACATGGGTGAGTGCGTCGCGTCGGAAGGATCCCTCCGGTACACCTTTCCGGTACTCACCGCGCGGATCGGCGGTTTCATCGACTGCATCGCGTGGACCTGGACCGAGGAACAGTGTGTGCGCAGCAGCAGGTTCTCGTCGAAGTAGAAGGTATCCTGTGCATCGCGTGCCGGGTGGTTCTTCGGCATGTTCAGGGCTTCGAAGTTGTAATAATCCTGTTCCACTTCGGGAAGATCGAAGACCGTGAAGCCGAGGCTCACGAAGATCAGTTCGATTTCCTGCCTGAGGCGGGTGATCGGATGCAGCGTCCCCAGGGCATAGGGAAAGCCTGGACGCGTGACATCAATGTGTCTCCTGCTCTTCTCCAGCGCCTCACGCTCCATCACGGCACGCGTGGTTCCGAGCCGGTCCTCCACGAACTCGCGCAACAGGTTCATGGATTGGCCGAACGCGGGGCGCTCCTCTTTCGGCAGCTCGCGCAGGCGCTTCATTTGGCCCGTGATGATGCCGCTCTCCCTTGCGAGCCACCGGTCACGGATGCGTTTCCACGCATCCAGGTTTTCTATCTGCGCCAAATCTTGCTCAAAACCACGACGCAACTCTTCCGTGGATCCGCTCACCGAAGCACCTCAGGTTCCGGAGGTCATGAGCCGGGGATCACAGGTCAGAATGGAGGCCAAAGGCACAATCCCGGGTGGACACATCATTCTGACTCCCGGCTCCTGACTCCAAAAAAGAAAAGCCCGGCGTCGCGCGACACCGGGCGCTGCAGGACATTGACTTGGAATCCGTAACGTCTAGGCAATCGCCAGAGCCGCTTTGGCCGTCTCGACAAGGCGGGCGAAAGCGCCGGGGTCCTTGATGGCGATGTCGGCCAGGACCTTGCGGTCGAGCTCGACGGAAGCTTTCTTGAGCCCGAGCATAAACCTGCTATAAGACATGTCGTTGCGCCTCGCTGCCGCCCCGACACGCACGATCCAGAGACTCCGGAAATTCCTCTTTTTGGTGCGGCGGTGGCGGTAAGCGAAACGCAGCCCGCGCTCCACGGATTCGTGCGCGGAACGGTGCAGCTTGCTTTTCGTCAGCCGGTACCCTTTCGCGAGCTTCAGCGTCTTCTTGCGCCGCTGGACTCTCTTGTTCCCTCTCGTGACTCTTGGCATTTCGATGCTCCAAAGTGCGGCGTCCTCTTCTCCCGTAGTGCGGGAGGGCGCCGGTGATATTTACAGATTCAGCATTTTTTTGACGCGCCGCTTATCCGCCCGGCTTACCAATGCGGCAGTGGTCAGCTTGCGGACTCGCTTGCGCGGCTTCTTTGTCATGATGTGCCGCGCGTGGCTGTGCCGGCGCACGATCTTACCGCTTCCCGTCACCTTGAAGCGCTTGGCCGCGCTCCGGTTGGTTTTGCGTTTGTTCACACAATTCTCCTTGTATCGAAATTCACTGCGCAATTCGCCTGCGGCCCGGCACTTGCATGGCCGGATTCAATTCTTCTTGGGCGCGAATATCGCGACCAGGGTGTACCCTTCCATCCTGGGTGCCTTTTCCACCTCGGCGCTCTCCGCCAGTTCGCCGAGAAGCCGGTCCATAAGGCGGCGGCCTATCTCCTGGTGGGTCATTTCCCTGCCCCGGAACACCACCGTTGCTTTCGCCTTGTTCCCCTCGGTCAGAAAACGGATGATGTGGTTCTTCTTGAACTGGTAGTCGTGCTCCTCGGTCTTGGGCCGGAACTTGACTTCCTTGATGACTGCCGTCTTCTGGTGTTTTTTCGCGTCATGCGCCCGTTTGCTCTTCTGGTACTGGAACTTCCCGTAGTTCATGATGCGGCATACCGGAGGATTGACTCCCGGCGCCACCTCCACGAGGTCCAGATCCCTCTCGCGCGCGACCGTCAGGGCATGTTCCGGAGCCATGATGCCCAATTGTTCGCCGTTCTCATCGATGACGCGAATCTCTTTGGCCCGTATCATCTCGTTTATGCGAACTCTGATTTGTTTGATTGCCGACCTCCTTTGTTGTCAGATATGAAACAGAACCTGCATCCGGGAATCAGGGTCGTGCCGCCCGGGAATCAATGTATCCCCGGATCATGTCCAGAAAATCACCCATGTCCCTGGAACCCGTATCCCCTTCGAACCGGTTTCGCACCGAAACACGTCCGCTCTCGGCTTCCTTGTCACCCACCACCAGCATGTACGGCACTTTTTGCGCCTGGGCTTCGCGGATCTTGTAGCCCATCTTTTCGTTTCTGTCATCGAGCCCGGCACGGAGGCCGGCCGTTCGCAGCCGTTCCATGATTTGCCGGGCATAGGAGTGATGGCGTTCCGAAATGGGGATCACCACCACCTGCACCGGCGCCAGCCAGATCGGGAAAGCACCCGCGTAATGCTCGATCAGGACCCCGAAGAAGCGCTCGATGGATCCCAGAATCGCACGATGCAGCATCACCGGCTGGTGCGCCTGACCGTCGGGACCGATGTACTGCAGGTCGAAGCGCTTGGGCAGTGTAAAGTCGAACTGCACCGTGGAAAGCTGCCATGGCCGGCCGATGGCGTCAATCAGCTTCACGTCGATTTTGGGGCCATAGAAGACCGCTTCCCCTTCCATGCGCTCCCATTCGATCCCCCTGTCCTTCATGGCCTGAACGAGGGCCCCCTCCGACATTGCCCAGTCTTCCGCGGTTCCCGCGTACTTCTCCTGCCTGGACTCATCGCGCACGGAGAGTTCCACCTTGTATTGTTCGAACCCGAAACTCTTCATCACAAAGAGCACCAGGTCCAGCAGGGCGAGAATCTCGCCGTACACCTGATCCCGCGTGCAGAATATGTGCGCGTCGTCCTGCGTGAAGCCGCGCACGCGCAGCATGCCGTGCAGCACTCCGCTTTTCTCATATCGGTAGACGGTTCCGTATTCGGCGAAACGCAGCGGCAGATCGCGGTAGCTCCGCATCCTGGAGCGGTAGATCTCGATGTGGCCCGGGCAATTCATCGGCTTGATGACGAATTCCTCTTCGTCGATCTGGAAGGCGTACATGTTCTCCCGGTAATAGTCGTAATGCCCCGAAGTTCTCCACAGGCTATTCCGTGCCACATGGGGGGTCGTCACAAACTCATATCCCCTGTGGAGCAGTTCGGGAGTAAGGAACTTCTCGATTTCCATCCGCACCCGTGTGCCTTTGGGGTGCCAGAAAATCAATCCGGGGCCCGCCTCTTCGGAAATGCTGAACAGGTCGAGGTCGCGCCCCAACTTGCGGTGATCGCGCTTTTTCGCCTCTTCGATCTGATCGAGGTGCGCCTGCAACTCAGCCGCCGTGAGGAAAGCGGTCCCGTAGATCCGCTGCAACCGCTGGTTGTGCTCGTCCCCCTTCCAATATGAACCGGCGACGCTTTGAAGGCGGAAGGTTGCCGGATCAATGTCGCCCGTCGAGACCACGTGGGGGCCCGTGCAGAAGTCGACCAGATCTCCCAGACGATAGCACGAGAGCATCTCCCCCGCCTTTTCCCGGATCAACTCCACTTTCAGATGCTCTCCGCGGCCCTGGAAGTAATCGATCGCCTGCTCCTTGGGAAGAATGCTGGGCCGGTAGGGCAGTTTCGCGCGCACCAGTTCTCCCATCTTCCCCTCGATCCTTTCGAGATCTTCCTCCAGAAAACTCTCAGGGCGTTCGAAATCATAATAGAATCCATCGCTGATGGCGGGCCCGATACCGAGATGGGTCCCGGGAAACAGGGCGCTGACCGCCGCCGCCATCAGATGGGAGGTGCTGTGCCGATAAATCTCCAATTGCTCCTTGGGATCGATCACTTCACCGGTTTTGCCGTCTGCATAGATTACATTCAATGGCATGATTTTGATGCGCCCTTTCGGCCTGTTTGCCTCGGATCGCAAGGCAGGGAGAAAGGAACACACCTTCCCTGATCATCAGCTTGTAAATGGATTGGCGGATATGAGTTGCAACCGTGGTGCTGCCTTCATCGCGGTTATCCTGCCCGAGTTATGGATCCTGTGCGGATCATGGTAGGCGCGAGCGGATTTGAACCGCTGACCCCTTCCGCGTCAAGGAAGTGCTCTCCCCCTGAGCTACGCGCCTAGAAAAACAGGGTTTAAAGCTATCAGAAAGGTCGAAAAGCTGTCAATATTATTCCAAGGAGAACCAGTCAAGGCATCTGCTTTTCAGCTGGCGGCCCCTTGGTCAACACCTCGACTGCCCTGTCGAACTGCTCCTGATCGATTTTCGTCCGGAGCTGCCGGAATTTCGAGGAATCGTCCTGATCATCGAAATACGAATCCACGAGGAGATCCTGCAGGCGAAGCGGCTCAGGCGACTCGATGTCCGGCTTGATTCCGGTCTCCCGCACCGATTCGTCGTTCTCGATCAGCTTACCGTCCGGCGTATAGAACTTCGCCGTGGACAGTATGAGGACAGCACCGCTTTTCAGCTCGATCCGCTTCTGCACCGATCCCATGCCGTAGGATCTTTCCCCCACCACTCTCGCTCTTCCGGAAGCCTTGAGCGCGCCGGCAACGATCTCGGCAGGGCCCGCAGTCGATCCGTTGATCAGAACGGCCATGGGAAGATCCGTCAGAAACTTTTCCGGATCCGCCTTGATTTCCTCCAGAACCTCTCCCAGGCGGCCTTTCACAATGTATATGGGCCCGTTCCGAATGAAAAGATTCGCAAGTTCGGCGCCCTGCTCCGGCTTTCCGCCGGCACAATCCCTGAGGTCCAGAAGCAGTTTTTGCGCGCCGGCGGAAATCAGCGTCTTCAATTTGACACGCGTCTGGTCGAGGTTCGTGGCGGCCAACGACCGTATTTCGAGGAAGCCGATCCGGCCATCCAGCATGCGGGTTACCGCAGGTTGCGGGTCCGCATTGGCGCGCACCATTGCGATCTCGACAGGTTTGGTTTGCGAGCCTCGAAACACAGTCGCCTTGACCTTGCTGCCGGGAGTTCCCCGGAGCATGCTCTCGGCCTCCAGCAGGCTCGTGTCCTCCACATTGGCACCGTCGATCGAAACCAGGTAGTCCCCGGGGCGCATGCCGGCAGAGTCAGCAGGGCCGTTCTGAGTGGTCGCAACGACGTAGAGGATATTCGACCGCTTGGACAGCACCAGACCGACCTCCGCCGTATTGCCCTTTTGGCTGTCCAGCGCGCCTATCTGTTCCTTTGTCAGGTATGAGCTGTAGGGATCGAGTGCGTCAATCAGTCCCTGCATGGCGCCTTCCTGCACCTTGCTCATTTCCGGAGGCTCGACATAGTCGTCGTTGACCGTCTTCAGGGATTCCATGAACACGGAGAGCGCCGGGTAGGCGTCATCCTTGGCAACCACTTTTCCATAAAACGCGGCTGAAACCCCGTACAGAACGATCAGCGTCGACAGCAGGACAACCAGCACTTTTCCCTTGTGAAGCATCGTACCTCCGCTTCTTGCAGTATCCAAACCTTGGAATTATATAGTACGAAATCCCCTGCAGCAACCAATTCCATGATCGGCGTGCCTCGGCAAGCGTGTGCTTGTTGGATCACGTGGAAGCCACCCGCTGCGTTGCGGTCACGGCACTGACCGGCGGCATGGCCTGTAGCGCGATTGCCGCAGCATCACGCACTTCTGCATTATGGAGCTCTGCAGTCCTGACCAGCGGGCAGGTTGTTCCGCGCGTGACCGTTGGCTCTCGTGGACTTGGCATCCGCCTTGACGCGTATTGCCCGGTATGTTCCAATGATTCCGTGGACCGCGGTCGAATTCTGGCGTTGGATTATGGTACGAAAAACGTGGGGCTTGCCTCGAGTGACGAGCTGGGGATTGCGGTGCGCCCACTTCCCTCCCTCCCGAACGTCAATCGCCGTGACCTGATGCGCCGGCTGAAAACGGCCGTCCGGGACAACGCGATCGATTCGCTGGTTGTCGGAATTCCCATGAATATGGACGGCAGCGCCGGCGCCGCCGTGCAAGGCGTGCAGCGCTTCATCGAAGCGCTGCGGCGCGAGTTCGGCCTGCCACTGTGGACCGTTGATGAGCGCCTCTCGACTGTCGAGGCATTGGAGATCTGGAGAGGGATGAGCACCAGGCGGCAGCGCAGGTACAGAACCGTTGATTCCCTGGCCGCCGCACTCATTCTGGAGAGGCTCCTGAGGGAATCCTGAAGTGCGCAGACTCCTCCCGCTGCTGATCTTATTGATCGGCGCCCTGGCTGCCGGCGTCGCGTTCTGGACGTATTCGGAGCTCACCACGCCCTACTACTCTCCCGGCGGCTCGGAAATTTTCATAGAAATCCCCCGTGGAGCCGGGACGCGAGACATCGCGGGCCTGCTCCAGGCGGGCGGCGCAATCCGGCACGCGTTGCCCTTTGTCCTCTATGTCAAGTGGACCGGGCTGGACAGGCGGCTGCAGGCGGGTGAATATCGTTTTGCCGAACCGGCCAATCCGTCGCAGGTTGCCGGCCGGCTGCTATCCGGGGACGTCTATTACCGCACGATCACGATCCCGGAAGGACTCACCGCCCTGGAAACGGTGGATTTGCTGTCCCGTAACGGAATCGGCGACCGGCAGGAGCTTGAGCGCCTGCTGCGACGGGTGGAGTGGATTGCGGACCTGGATCCGGAGGCCGGCAGCCTCGAGGGTTACCTGTTCCCGGAAACGTATCGATTCCCCCGCAGGATCGGTCCGGAAGAGGTCCTGAAAGCCATGGTACGTGAATTCCGCCAGCGCTTTTCACCGCTGTGGGCGGCAGGTCCCCAACCCGAAAACCGGCGCGCTCGCGATATCGTGATCCTCGCCTCCCTGGTGGAAAAAGAAGCCCGGAACGCCGGCGAGCGGCGCCTCGTGTCGTCGGTGATGTGGAATCGGCTCCGGTTGCGGATGCCGCTTGCCTGTGATCCAACCATTATTTATGCGCTCAAGCAGAACGGCACGTACGACGGGAACCTGCGCAGGCAGGATCTGGAGATCGACTCCCCCTACAATTCATACCGGCGCCTGGGGCTCCCCCCGAGCCCGATTGCAAACCCGGGAGAGGATTCCCTCCAGGCCGCGCTTTCGCCAACTGCAACCGCTTATCTCTACTATGTTTCGAAAAACGACGGAACGCACGTATTCTCCAGAGACCTGAACTCCCACCTTGCAGCAGTCGCACGCTACCAGAGGGGCGCCTCACGCCCCAAATCGCGCTAGCGACAGCGCGTTCATCCTCGGTTATCCAATAGTTGCGGAATAAGGCCGCGGACTCCGACCGTGCGATTCTGACAGGCCCCGTTGTTCCCGCGAGCCGTGAGTCACTTCAGACTGCGCGGTCAGGAGCGACGAATCCTCGAGATTGGAAATGCAGCCTTGCAAAGCGTCGCGCAACTTTCCACGAGGACATGTTTTCGCTATCTACCCCACCTCGATCGCGATGCCGACAGCAACCCCGGGGGGACGGGGCAGCGCCCCCAGTGCCGGGCACGCCAACGCCATGCTTTGCAGAGGTGGTAGTTTGCATTGACTTGCCCAGGAGACGGTGCTAGGATTCAGGCGTGCGAACGAATCCCGTATCTTATCAACATGTTAAGCGGCTTGCGGCGTTTGTGGTTCTCCTGTTTTTAAGTTGCTCGGGGCTGGCTCTGTTCTCATTGGGCCAGAACAGCCGGCCCTCTCTGCCCGATCCCATCAAATTCGTCAAAAAGCGGGATCTGGTTATGCGTGCTTCGCGCGCTGTCCTGGAGGAGATGGGTTACAGGATCGAACTCGAGGACATGCAAAACGGGCGGCTGGTGTCACGGCCCTACGAATTCATCACCGGCGCTCTGACCTCCGCCGAGATTGACAAAGTCGCCAACAAGACGGACACGATCACGGGAAGCTGGCTGAAGGCCCGCTACACGGTGGAAGCGTTGTTCGAAATGATCTCTCCCACGGAAACCATGGTGACGGTGCGCACCCAGATGGAAGCGCTGAACCGGGATTCCGACGGCAGCGAGAAGTGGTTGCCGCTGCACTCCCTCGGCAGCGTGGAAAAGCGAATCCTGGGCAAGATCAGCATGAAACTGCTGGGCACGGAACCGGCTTTCAAAGATAACAAGGGCTTTTGGGATCAGAAGCCAACGCCTCCTGTCCCGATCAAAAAGCGGCCTGCCGACTAGCCTAATGTCCAACCTCCTGCTCACCTATGATCCGCTCTACACTCGCATCGCCTTAGCCGCTTTGGCGCTCCTGCTCGTCGCTGCTTATCTGATGTTTTATCTGAGGCGCGCGCGCAAGGCGCGGGTGCAGCAGCAGGCGGCGCGCCCTCCCGCATCCGGGTCCCCCGATGCCCATCTGTTCGAGCGCAGCGTGGTTCCGAGCCCGACTGTAGCTGCGGATCTGCTGCGCGGCCTGCTCATCGTCCTGGCGCTGGTGGTCGCCGCGGGATTTTCCCTGATCCTCCTCCCTCAGAGCACCCTGGACAGCGTCGTTCAGGGTCTTCTCCTCAGGAATGCTCCTCCGCCGGCGCAGGAAAGGATCGCTCTGCTCTATCTGGGGGATGAAACCCAGGGGAAGGAGTTTCGCATCCGCGGAGTGATCCGCAACATCTCGGCGGAGCCGATCGAGAAGCTCGATGCCGCCATACGCCTGTACGCATCGGACGGGACGCTGCTGGAAACTGCGATAGTCCGAATGGACGCGGAAACGGTCACGCCGGATGCCACCTCCACGTTTACGCTTTCCTACCCGGAGTATGACGGGCGATTTGCGCGCTATTCCCTTGACTTCAAGCTTCGTCAGGGGGACATCCTTCCATACAAGGACATGCGGGCGGCGCACGAGCGCGGTTGAATTCGCCTTTCTGTCACTCACTATGCTGAAAGATTACAGTCTCCTGCATCTGCTCCCCTACCTGGGCAAATACCGCTGGAAAGTTGGAATCGGGTTTGTGATGGTCGCATGCACGGTCGCCGCGGGCATGGTTTCGCCCTGGATTCTGAAATATGTGGTGGATGACATCCAGGCGGCCTTCGCACCGGAAAAACTCCCGCGATATGCGGCTCTCATCCTGGGCATCTCCGCGGTGGAAGGTTTCTTCAGATTCTGGATGCGGAGAATCCTCATCGGGGTCAGCCGTGATATCGAGTTCGACCTGCGCAACGATTTTTTCTCTCACCTGCAGAAGATGTCACTGTCGTTTTTTCAGGCCCACAGCACAGGAGACATCATGTCACGCGCGACCAACGACCTGAATGCCGTCCGGTCGGTCCTGGGTCCCGGCATCATGTATTCGGTCACGACGCTGGTGACGGTGATCGCAGCCGGTCTCATCCTTTTCCGGCTCAACTGGAAATTGACTCTGTTCGCCTGCGTTCCCCTGATGCTGGCTTCGATCGGCGTCAAGACCGTGGGACGTCAGATCCACGACCGCTTCGAAGTCATTCAGGAACAGTTCTCGCGCATCAGCGCCCGTGCCCAGGAAAACCTCGCCGGCATCCGTGTCGTCAAGGCTTTCGCGCGCGAAGAATCGGAGACATCGGAATTCCAGAGACTCAATGAGGAATATGTGCGCCGCAGCGCGTCGCTGATCCGCCTGTGGGGGATCTTCTATCCCATGATGTCCGCCCTCATCGGGTTGTCTGCTGTGGCCCTGCTCTGGTATGGCGGGAGGATGGTGGTCGCCGGGCAGCTCAGTCTGGGTGAGTTCGTTGCCTTCCTCTCCTATCTGTCGATTTTGACTTGGCCGACGATCGCCGCGGGCTGGGTGATCAACATCTTTCAGCGGGGCGCGGCATCCATGGAGCGGATCCTGCGCATCCTGCGGACCGCACCGGGGATCCGTTCCGACACCCCGCCGGGAGATCCCTGGTCGGCCTTGGGAGCCATTGAGATTCGCAATCTGTCGTACCGGTATCCCGGCTCTGTCCGGCCCGTGCTCAAGGAAATCAGCCTGCACGTGCCTGCGGGATCCACCCTGGCAATCGTCGGCCAGACCGGAAGTGGAAAATCCACCCTGGCCAACCTGATCCCGAGACTCTTCGATCCGCCCCCGGGAACGATTTTTGTCGACGGGCGTGACGTGCATTCCTGGCCCCTGGCAGATCTCCGGCGGCTCATCGGCTACGTTCCGCAGGAGACCTTTCTGTTCTCAGACACCATTCGCGCCAACATCGCCTTCGGCATGGCAGGGGAAATCCCCGATGCTCAGCTCGAGTGGGCGGCAGGGGTTTCCGCCATTGCAGAGGATATCCAGACGTTTCCCGAGGGATTCAAAACCTTCGTGGGAGAGCGCGGCATCACCCTGTCCGGCGGGCAGAAACAGCGGGTTGCGCTCAGCCGCGCCCTCGCCAAGTCCCCGAAAATCCTGATTCTCGATGATGCGTTTTCCAGCGTCGACACGTACACGGAAGAGAAGATTCTCCAGGGATTCAGACAGGCCATGCGGGATCGAACCACCATTCTCATCTCCCACCGCGTGTCGACAGTGAAGGAGGCGGACCATATCGTCGTCATGCGGGACGGCGCCATCGTGGAGCGGGGGACGCATGAATCGCTGATGGCGACAGGTGGAGCCTATTCGGACCTGTATCACAAGCAACTGCTCGAAGAGGAGCTGGCGACAGCCTGAGGCAATGGCAACGGATCTGCGTGAGGAACAGGTTCTGGGCAAGGCGTACGACGCACGACTGATGCGGCGGCTGCTCGGCTATCTCCGCCCGTACCGGAGGGACGTTGTGATCGCCTTCGTGTACATCATGGCGGGCTCGGCACTGTCCGTGCTCCCTCCCTGGCTTACCAAAGTTGCGATCGACCGCTACATTCGAACCTCGGAACTGTCCGGACTGAACGCGATCGCCATTCTTTATGTATTGGCGCTTCTCGGCACCTTCCTTTTCAGCTACGGCCAGACCTGGGTGCTGAATCTGATGGGTCAGCGGATTATGTTCGACCTCCGCATGCAGATCTTCCGGCATTTGCAAAAACTGGACGTCGCTTTTTTCGACAAAAATCCCGTGGGCCGACTGATGACCCGGGTCACCACGGATGTGGATGCCTTGAACGAGCTGTTTACGGCAGGGGTGATCTCGGTCTTCGGCGACATCTTCACGCTCGCGGGAATCGTCGTCATCCTCTTCCTGCTTAACTTCAAGCTGGCTCTGGCGATATTTTCGGTGATTCCCCTGCTGTTCCTGGTGACTTTTGTTTTCAAGATCAAGGTGCGGGAGTCCTTCCGCCGGGTGCGCACGGCCATCGCCCGGATCAATTCGTTTCTGCAGGAGAACATCAGCGGAACCCCTGTCGTGCAGAGCTTCGTTCAGGAGGGCCGCCAACACCGGAGATTCACGGAAATCAACCGGGAACACCTGGACGCCAACCTGCAATCGATCTTCTACTACGCCCTGTTTTATCCCCTTCTGGAGTTGGTCGGCGCCCTCGCGGTTGCGATCGTGGTGTGGTACGGGGGACTCAAGGTATTCGAGGGGAGCCTTACGATCGGCGCCCTGGTCGCGTTCGTGCAATACTCGGACCGGTTTTTCCGGCCGATCTCCGATCTCAGTGAAAAGTACACCATCCTGCAGGGTGCGATGGCGTCTTCGGAACGTATTTTCAAGCTTCTCGACACTCCGCCGGGCATCGAATCGCCGCCCGAACCCAAAGCCGCCACCGTGACACAGGGGACGGTTGAGTTCCGGAACGTCAGTTTCGCATACCATCCGGGAGAGCCCGTGCTCCATGATGTGTCTTTTGAAGTGCGCCGCGGGGAAAAGGTGGCGCTGGTCGGGGCGACCGGTGCAGGAAAATCGACGATCATTTCGCTCCTCAGCCGGTTCTATGATGTGAGCAGTGGACAGATCCTGGTCGACGGGACCGACGTAAGGGAATATTCCCTGCAGGGACTGCGCCGGTCGATCGGCGCGGTGCTGCAGGATGTGTTTCTTTTCTCGGGAAGCGTGGCGGAAAATATCCGGCTGGGGAACAGCGGCATTTCCCACGGTGACCTCGAGAAAGCCGCCGAGACGGTGCATGCGGCCGGCTTTGTCCGCCGCCTGCCCCAGCGATATGAAACCGAGATCGGCGAGCGCGGTTCTTCGCTGTCCGTTGGCCAGAAACAGCTTCTCGCATTTGCGCGCGCCCTCGCCTACGACCCCAGGATCCTCGTGTTGGACGAGGCCACGTCCAGCATCGACACGGAAACCGAGCTGTTGATCCGCGAAGCGCTCGAGAGACTGCTGGAAGGACGCACCTGCATCATCATTGCGCACCGGCTGTCGACAATACAGAACGCCGACCGCATTCTGGTGCTGCATCGCGGCCGCGTGCGCGAAAGCGGCAGGCACCAGGAACTGCTCAAGCAGAAGGGCATCTACTGGAAGCTCTATCAGCTCCAATACAAGGACCAGCTTGCTTCGGTAGGTTCGATGGTTCAGGAAAGGGAGTCGGGAGAAAAGCCGTAAAGTTCGTGGATATCATCGCAGCAGCGCCGGGTTCTAATCGGCACCTGGAGGTTGACACGATTCATCCTGGCCCGTAGTCCCACTCCGACTCCCGACTCCCTCAATCATCTGGCGCCTTTGCCCATCAGCACGATGGGAAATGTGCGCAGCAGGATCTTCACGTCGAGCAGAAGTGACCAGTTGTCGATGTATTGCAGGTCGAGCCTCATCCACTCGTGGAAGTCGATTTCATTCCGTCCGGAGACCTGCCACAGGCATGTGATGCCCGGCTTTACGGAAAGTCGGCGCCTCTGCCAGCGGGAATACTCACGGACCTCGTCGGGCAGCGGGGCGCGGGGTCCGACGAGGCTCATATCCCCTTTCAGGACGTTCCATAATTGCGGCAACTCGTCAACTGAGCTCTTGCGAAGGAAGCGACCCAGGGGTGTCACGCGCGGGTCGTTGCGCATCTTGAATACCGGGCCGTCCATTTCGTTCAGATGCTTGATTTCCCAGAGAACGTCTTCCGCTCCATCTTTCATGCTACGAAACTTGAAGAGCACGAACTTGCGGCCATAGAGGCCGCAGCGGATTTGCCGGTAGATCATCGGGCCTGACGATGTCAGCCGGATCAGAACGCCGACGACGAGCAGGAACGGGGAGAGGATCAGGAGCAGGAGGGCCGAGAGGATGACGTCCATGATTCTCTTCACAAACAGCGAAAAGGCGTGATCCGGGGTAGTGCTGAATGTGAGCAGCGGTACGTTCTCGAGGAACTCCATGGAAACATTGGAAACCTTGGACGGAAACATGTCGATGGCGACGCTGGTCCGGATTCCCTGCTCCCTGCAAATTGCCAGGACTTCGCTGAGGCTCTCCAGGTCGCGCGGCCGATTGCCCACGAAAATGATCTCGTCGACGACCATTTCCTCCACGATCCTGGGAATATCGGAGATCGCTCCAAGGATCTTGCCCTCTCCGCTGGTCTGCTCCTCGCGGTCGCGCGCAATGTATCCGAGAATCCGCAGCCCCCAGTCGGAATATCGCGAGACCAAACGGCCCATTTCCAGAGCCTTGTCGCCGCTGCCGACAATCAGGATGTTCCTCTGACCGTTGACCGGGCGGCGGCTGCTCCGCCAGCGCGTGGTTACTGCCAGGCGGGCCAGAGAAAGCAGCAGGGCTTGATAGAGGATAAACAGCGCGATCAGCGGGCGGCTCAAATCCGCTTTCAACGAAAAGGACAGGAATCCGAGGAAGAGGCCGAGCAGAATGGCGCTCGCCCCGATCACGCGGATCTTTTCCCAGTCCGAACGGCGGATGGAGAGCCGGTAGAGCCCGAGCGAATATGACACAATCGACCAGACCACGGACGAGATCGCCACTACCCACCAATAGGAAAAGAGCGGGTGGAGCTCCGGATTCAGCAGCCGGGAGAGTCTCGCCGGCACCAGAAGCTCCAGGTGGATCCGGGTGTGGTAAGCGAAAACGAAGGCGAGGCTGGTGAGGCCGAGATCAGATACGAATTGGATTGCGGCGAATAGCCTGGCGTGCTGCCGGTACATTCTTCATCTTCCGTGAGTAAAAATTGGAATTATAGCACAGGCTACTTTGACAGCCGCTGCAGAGGGACCGCCGACAGGACTTTGCCGTCAGTCGTGCCGAACAGCTCAAACCCGATGACCGGCCGGTCCGAAGTCACCTCGATATACCCGCCGACCTGCCCTGCCGTCTCCGGAATCAACCACTCCAGCAGCGAGGCGATGCGGAGGTTGGGGGCCAGGTCCAGCGATGCACTCCCCGCCTTCCGTCCCGATGCGTCGTAGACATCCGCCTTCAAGCGGGCGCCGCCGGGCGCCAGAAATGCCACACCGGTGTAATATCCATTGCCCTGGGCGACGTGGGGAAAAACGAAGCTTGTACTCCCCGACACCGAGAGCGGCAGCGCTGCGCCGAAATGAAGCAACCCGGCAGTGGGGTCTCCGTCGCCGAACAGGACATTCCCGAGCAGCTTCGAGCCTGCCGGCGCACTCACCCGAATGTATCCTTGCGCCTGCTCCAGCCCGAAGAAATCATGCAGGTCGGCACTGAAATGCCGGCCCGGCGCCAACTCCACGCTGTATGCGCCCGGATGGAGCTGGCTGCCGTTTTCGTCGAGCAGGGCAACCGTGACGGTGGCGACCGATGCGCCGGCATTCAAAACGTTCAACCGTGTATTGTAGTGGACTCCGAGAGCCCCCACCGCCAGTTGCGGGGAGAACAACATCGCGCTGCCTGCTTCCGGCGGCAGGGCATTCAGTCCGAAGACGGCATCCTTCTGCCTGACCAGGCCGAAGCCCGCGAGAGTGTCCGCGGCGGTGCTTGCCAGCAGGTGCCCCGCACGCAGGACCCCGGAAAAGCCGAACAGGCTGGAAACGGTATCGCCGATCTTCCCGCCGGCGGGGATGTACCTGGTTATTTTCAGAGTTTCACCCGTGTCCAGCACCAGTGCAAGGTCTACGGAAACCGGCACGTCCGCGATGTTCATCAAATGGATTTCGGTAGAAGTATTCCCGTTTTGAAGAACATCGACGAAATACAACTGCCTGTAACCCCGCAGGAAAGCTTCGGCACCATCCAGGTAGGCGCCCGCAAGATCGCCACCCAGAAAACAGCCCTGCAGCATGCCGTTATCCGATTCCGCACTCAGGGATCCTGCCTGTCGGGAGTCCATGGGAAGGTTGAGGATCTGCCGTTCGAGGCGGGCGGACTGCGTCCTGCCCGCCAGGGTGAATGCAGCGGGGATAACCGCATCCTCACTCCACAGGAGCGCCCCGCCGGGATCGCGCGCAAATATCCGGACCGTGGCCGGCACCTCCGCCGCAGGATTTGCCAGTGCGATCCCCGTATACTCTGCAGGCGAGGCAATCAGGTAGGGGAAATGGAGCCGTACGGCCGGCAGGCTCCGCTCTGCAACCAGGATGCCACCCGTGCTTGCCACCTGCTGGTCGCCTACCTGGATCGTGACGGTGCGGGGGCCGGGAGCGGCATCCGGTGCGACATGAAGCAGCACCGATACTCCGACCTCGGCGCCGCTGACGTTTCTGAGAGTGCGGACGCCGCGAGCGGCATCCAGCGACAGGCCCGTTCCCAGAATGCGGATGCTGCCGATTCCCGAGACTTTCCAGAGATCCGCGCCGCCCAGCCACAGGCTCAGCGTTTCACCGGGGTGCACTACTGCCGAGCCGTCTGCCAGGTAGCCGAGCCCGCTGTCAGGATCACCGCGGCCCATGCGATCCAGATTCAGCGTGGGGATCCCGGACGGCACGACGAGGTCCATCTTGAGATTCCGCGGGGCGCCATCAGTTCCCAGACTCCTGTCCCCGGCGAAAACGGTGCGAAACGTCGTATGCAATCCTCGGTAATACGCGCCGCCTCCCTGCACCATCAGATCTTCCGGCGTCGCAGGGCCGTCGAGCGGTTCCGCATAGACGGCGTACTTTCCGGAGGCCATCGCTTGAATCGCGAAGCTGCCGTCCGGCCCCGAGAGCGAAGCATAAACCAGATTGCGGTCCAGATGTACTGCGGTGACCGAAGCCCCGAAGATCCCTTTGCCCATCGAAGTGATGCGCCCGGAGATGCTGCCAAGGGAATTGACGCGGGCCTTGTCAGGGTATGTGGAACTGGCAAACGCCACGGCATCCGCCGAAAGGTGCCGTTGATGGAATTCCTCCGGAGCCGCCGTGTGGAACATTGTGTCATCCAGCCCCGCGGCGTGGTCACAGCCGAGCGCGTGCCCCAACTCGTGCGTCAGGATCGACTGTAAATCATACGTGCCGGGAGTCAGGTCGGTCGAAAACCGGTATGCGGGATTCAGCAGGATGTCGCTCTCGAAAATCTCCCCCGTATCCGGGTCGAACACAAGCCGCGTTAATGCCACCGCACCCTGATCCCCCCCGAGAATTTCGCGGTTGACGGCCGTCCCGGCCATGGTGACCAGGTTCATGCCATCACTCGCAGCAGTGTCCGCGGCAG
>Ga0113563_10000256_pt1 | contig 23667 bp, 20 predicted proteins | sample Mud3Dept3metaG_FD_80117 | JGI IMG/M metagenome (GOLD analysis project Ga0113563, IMG submission 80117) | Freshwater wetland microbial communities from Ohio, USA, analyzing the effect of biotic and abiotic controls - Mud 3 Core 4 Depth 3... | ecosystem: Environmental > Aquatic > Freshwater >... | reverse complement strand
CCTTGATGAACTCCTGAATCGCCAGGCTCGCTTCGCTCCCGTATCCGCCGATCGCGCATCCCAGCGTATCCAGGACCATGCGCTTGGTCTGGTGAATCACATCTAAGGGTATATCCTCAAATCGAAAATTCCGTGCCTCTCTTGCCAGTTTCCGCGATACCTTCATGATTTTGCTCCGGTGAATTACTAATTGAAAAAGGCAACATCTTTATGGATTGTCCTGTAATTATAACAATATGCCTTTACTGTCAATATTTTCCTTTTTCTAAAGGATAAAACCGAGGTCAAAGCGCGTGACTTTTCTAATTGACACAGAAGGACGCAATCGTTATTACAATCCCAAAGTGTTAGGCAGAAGGGTTGTTTTGATATGCGGTTTGATAATTCTATCCCGTTGTATTACCAGATAGAGAACATCCTTCGAGAAAGAATTGCCGCAGGAGAATATTTACCTGGCACCCCTTTCCCTACCGAAGGGGAATTAATAGCCGAGTTTGCGGTGAGCAGAATAACGGTCCGTACCGCCCTTGCAACGCTTGCGGAAGACGGCCTGATCTTGCGCCAGAGGGGAAAGGGAACTACAGTTACAGACTCGGTGCAACAAACCAGCCCGACAAGATTGAGTGGTTTCATTGAAGACATACTAGCCATCGGCCAAAGCACCCAAGTCAAAGTGCTGACTTTTCGCTTTATGAAAGCGCCGGCGCCTGCAATGACAGCGTTGGAACTAAAACCAAACCAAAGGCCACTCCGTGTAGAGAAGATCCGCTTCATCGATAATGAGCCCTTCTCTCACGTATTGAATTATGTTCCTCCTGAAATTGGCAGAAAATTGCAGCGCAAGGATACCGAAGAACTACCTCTGTTGCACATTCTAGAAAACAAGCTTGGTATAAAGATTGAGTCAGGCCGGCAGGAAGTCACAGCGACAATTGCGGCCCCTAGACTTGCCTCTTTCCTGAACACAATGGTAGGCGCCCCTCTCCTGAAATGCGAGCGAATCGTCTATGACGTAAACCATCGCCCGGTCGAGTATGTCCTGGTCAACTACCGAGCCGACCGATATTCCTATTCCGTCAATCTAAAACGCCTGTCTTCTCACATGCCCGGCGATGGTCAATGGAGAATGGGTTGACATTCCCTCTGTTAGCACGCTTTTTCTTCAATTATTCTCGCGCTGCGCAATAGCCACCTGCTCACGAAGATGATACACACGGTCATTCCCAAAAGGACAGCGCTAATCGGCCTCTCGATGAGTATTGTTGGAGACCCATCAGACATTTGCAAAGCCGCCCGAAGGTTGCGTTCTAGCAGAGGACCTAAGATCATACCGATAATGAGCGGAGCCACGGGCCATTCATACTTCCTCATCAGATAACCGACTAGTCCAAACGCCACGGTAACCCATACATCAAACATGCTGTTGCGCAAGGAATAGCCCCCGACAACTACAATCGCCAGCACGCAAGGTCCCAGTATCCGATAGGGCACTAAAGTAATCTTCGCCCACAGCCCAATCAATGGGAGGTTCAGAATTACTAGGATAGCATTTCCGATATACATGCTGGCAATAATAGTCCAGGCAATGTCTGCGTGTTGCTCGAAAAGCATCGGTCCGGTAGGCAACCCATAAATCAACAGAGCAGACAGCAAGATTGCATAGACTGGCGCTGTCGGGACGCCGAGCGCCATCAGCGGAATAAAGCCGGTGGTCGCTGCGGAGTTATTCGCCGCTTCTGGCGCAGCGACCCCCTCAATAGACCCTAACCCGTATTGTTCTGGCTCTCGCGAAGTGCGCTTTGCAAGGTCATAACTGATAAAAGCAGCCACCGACCCCATCATCCCCGGTAACCACCCAAACAAGCCTACAACGGTTCCCTTAAGGCTGGCGACAAGCCCCTTGCGTAACTCCTTTCCTCTTGGTATCATTTTACCGAGCTTGCTTTGCGATATCTGATGTGTGCCATGTCTCAGTGCAGTGAAAATCTCAGCAATGCCGAACAATCCCATCAGCACAGGAACTAAGTCCAGGCCAGCATAAAGCGGCGGGAACCCAAAGACCAAACGAGTCTGTGCGCTCAGCGGGTCGAGACCCACTAATGCCAACAGCATGCCAACCAGAGACATTACTACACCACGCATCAGGCTTCGGCCAGTGAAGGACGCTATGGCAAGTAGGCTAAACACTGCCAATGAACAATACTCAGGCGGACCAAACCGTAGGGAGAAAATAGCCAGAACTGGTGCAAGAAAAGAAAGGAGCAGGATTCCGGCCGTTCCGGCAATAAAGGAACCCACGGCAGCAATGAAGAGCGCTTCACCCGCTCGCCCCTTCTTGGCCATTTGAAATCCGTCAATGCAAGTGGGTACAGATGCCGCTTCACCCGGCACATTAAGAAGAATACTCGTAGTTGAGCCCCCGTACATGGCCCCGTAATATATGCCCGCAAGCATAATGATAGCGGGGGTTGGAGATAGATAACTAGTAACTGGTAGTAGAATCGCCATCGTTGCGGCAGGACCCAGCCCCGGTAATACTCCAACGAGAGTGCCCAACAAACATCCAAGGAAGGCGTAGAGAAGGTTAATAGGACTTAAAGCCAGAATAAAACCTTGTATGAGACCAATTTCCATCTACCTGCTTTTCCTGTTTTGAAGAAGGTTACTGATTCGGGACTTGACAGTATTTAGGGCAACGGAATTGCTGCCAACTTTTTGAAGATCAGATAAAAGCACAATGTCATCGTGCCACCACTCACTGCTACCCAACCCAAGCGGCGTTCCCCAAATATCCATACCGACAATACAACGAAAAGCAAAGTCGCCAAGAGGTAGCCAACAAATTCCAGCAACACGGTATAGAAGATCAAACCCAGCCAAGCTTGTAGCACAGGATTCCTGTAGACAGTCAAGGAGCCTGATGCTGGTGTTCGCTGGACAGGTTTTCCTCTCGCGGTGCCTAATAATTGCGGTATTGACTCAATTGCGAGGGCAAGAAGTAACAAGCTTGAAGCGGCTAGCAGGTAAAGGCCAGGGCCGAGGGGCTCAGGTACAAATGTCTTGACGCCCAAAAGCCTTATCCCGTCCCAGATGCCCAGAAGGGCCATAATACCCAAGACAGCTCTGTCCACTCAAAAACCTTTCTTTATATCAATTCCGGCAAATAAATCACTGGCTAGTCAAGAAGATAGAACCCAGATTTGGACACGGCCCATTGCTTCACCACCGCTTTTGGCAGGCATTTAGGAGTTCAGAGCAAATTGTCTCTGACATTCCCTAGCGGTAAGGCGTTAAGAATAGACTACATCTTCGAGCCAACGCCTTGGTTTGGAATTTTAAAAGGGGGCAGGCCCGGATGCAGACTTATTTTCCACTGCCGCCCATAACCTCCTTTATCAGTGCAGCTTCCTTAAGGATAAAGTTCTTGAACTCTTCACCTTCCAGATAACTCGGAGTCGCACCTAGGTTGTCCCATTTCGGCGCCAATTCAGGATCATTTACAGCAGCCTTAATCCCGCTTTGCCATTTCTTGACAACATCGGGAGGAAGATTCGGTGGACCAAAAAACCCCACCCAGTAGCCAACAGTAACTCCTTTATAGCCTTGTTCTGCTGCACTTGGTACATCAGGGTATCCTTTAAACCGTTCTGACCCGGATATAGCAATAACACGAGCCTTTCCAGCACTGACCATGGAATTCACGACAGCAGGTGAACCCACCGCAATATCTACATGCCCGCCTCCTAACGCAGGGAGAACTGCCGCTGTACCGGTATAATTAACATCCTTGGTCTTAGACAAGTCAACCCCACGTTGGATAAATTCATTTTTCAATTGGGCGATGACGATATCAACTCCTCCGCCGCCTCCCAACCAAGACCACCGGAAGCTGCCTGGGTCTTTACGAATTGATTGTTCGACATCCGCAATGGTTTTCCAAGGTGCGTCAGCTCTAACAACGATCGTGAATGGATGGACAACTGCACGTGCCACATATGTCCTCACCACGGGGTCATAGGGGATATCCTTCCAGATTCCAATTTGAACGGATACAGGGACCCCGTCGGCAAGCATAGTGTAACCGTCAGGTTTCGCTTTAAGTGCTTCCATCGTGCCAGTGATGCCAGCGGCTCCAGGCTTATTGATCACGTTGATCGGCACTCCAAACGCTTTCGAGAGGTAAGGCGCAATAACCCGTGGCACAAGATCCGTTGATGATCCGGCATTCCATGGAACTATAACATCGATTGGCTTACTCGGATACTGTTCCGCGCCAACAGCGGGCACGAGCATGCCCATCGCAAGCACCAGTATTGATAGAACTACTAACGCTTTAGTCGGGAACGCGAACCTCGAAGCTTTAGTCTGTTGATTTCTCTGTTTCATCGTTTGTCCTCCTTCCAAGAATGAAAAATTTCTCCTGATACTTACGCCCGCTGCATTTCATGTTCCTCTCAGTTCCTAAGCATATCAAAATACCCAAGACTTCAACGACTCAGTCTCCCTCCTTTGTTACACTTCCTACAGAGGCCCTGATCATGAGGCCCTTGGCTGACCGTTTACCGACTTACTCAGCTCCTTCTTCCGAATACAATAGCTCCAATTTACGGAAATCTTCTATTCCAAGAATTTGAAACCGCTGATCAAAACTCAGCATCATGTCTTGCAAGGTATCGACGTTTCCTCGATCCTTTAAAGTATTCAATACCTTTAGCGCCGCTTTACCCGCTGCTTTCTGGATATCTCCTGGGAAAATCACGACCCTGTATCCCATAGCCTGCAGATTGCTTGCTGAAAGTGGAGGAGTTTTACCTCCACCACCCCTGTTTACCAGCAAAGGTACTTGACGAAAAGAGTTCCCTATCCTAGCTAGTTCGTCTATGCTCTCCGGAGCTTCGATAAAGATCATATCCGCTCCTGTTTCTGCATACTTAAGCCCTCGGTCTATCGCATCTTGAAGTCCCAATATCGCACGCGAATCTGTCCTCGCAATAATCAGGAAATTGCCATCGGTGCGGGTATCAAGAGCCGCCTTCAGTTTATTCACCATTTCAGCTGTGGAAACAAGCTTTTTCCCTTCAAGGTGCCCGCATTTTTTGGGCATCAACTGATCTTCCAGGTGAATAGCGCAAACGCCTGCCTTTTCAAATTCCCTGACGGTTCTGATGACATTCAATGCATTTCCGTAACCTGTGTCAGCATCACATATAATAGGCAGATCTGTCGCGCTCGCGATCCTTCTCGTTTGTTCCAGCTGTTCGGTCATGGTAACAAGGCCTATGTCTGGAGCACCTAGTAAACTCGCCGCAACTCCCGCTCCTGTCACATATAAGGCCTCGAATCCGACATGCTCAGCAAGCTTGGCTGTGAAACTGTCGTAGACACCTGGAGCGACGATTATCCGTTCTTCTTTAATCCGTTTCCTAAAGGATTCCCGCTTTTTTTCCACTTGCGCTACCCTTTTCCCATGATTCTCCTGGGATCGCTAATCTCCCCTGAAATCGCTGATGCAGCCGCGGTTGCAGGGCTGGCAAGAAAGACTTCCGAATTTGGATTGCCCATTCGCCCCCTGAAGTTTCGATTTGTGGTTGCTAGACAGCGTTCACCGTCACCTAGTATGCCCGAATGCGCCCCGAAACAGGGCCCGCATCCTGGCGGCAGAATGATCGCTCCGGAACTCAAGAAAGTCTCGATCAACCCTGCTTTTACAGCATCGATAAATATTTGCCGTGATGCAGGCGCAACAATAAGCCGAACACCTGAATGGACTTTTTTCCCGCGCAATATGCTCGCAGCTATAGCAAGATCATCAAATCGACCATTAGTACATGATCCAATGAACACTTGATCCAAAGCTAGGCCTTTCAACTCTTCAACTCCCTTAACATTATCTACTTCATGGGGACAAGCTACTTGGGGAGTTAATGCACTTAGATCAACCTGAACTATTTCTCGATACTCGGCATTTGCATCAGGAGTAATCGGTTCATATCGCCTTTTAGAAATTCGGCTAAGGAAAGAGACGGTGAGTGAGTCAACAAAAAAGACGCAGTTCTTTGCGCCCATTTCAATCGACATATTGGCTACTGTCAGTCGGTCGGCGATAGAAAGATGGCCAACACCTGCTCCGTGAAACTCAATCGACATGTAAACGGCACCTTCCGAGGACAGCCGCCCCAACAAATATAGAATTAGGTCTTTCCCGGAAACACCAGCAGGCAGATCCCCTTCCAACTCTATCTTAATGGACTCAGGAACTCTCAACCAAGTTTCCCCAGTAGCATATAAACATGCCGTTTCAGTTGCATCAATGGGCGCTGCAAATGCGCCTATAGCTCCATACGTTGTGGTATGAGAATCCTTGCCGAGGACCAAATCGGACGGGAGGACCAGAGCTTTTTCAACCATCAACTGATGACATATGCCTTCACCGACATCAAGAAAGTGAACGATGTGCTGCTCTTGAGCAAACTTCCTGATGATCTTATGTGAATTCGCGTCTAAGACAGTTTGTGCTGGCGTTTCATGGTCGAGAATCAAAGCAATTCGCTCTGGATCCCAAACTTTTTCAACTCCCAATTCACTGAAGAGGCCGATCACGATGGCTGTAGCGGCACCGACGGAGAGCACCATATCTGGTTTCACTTTGACGATCTCTCCAGCATGAGCCTCACTTTTTGAGGCTTTTGTCGCCAGGACCTTTTCTGCAAATGTTGCAGGCATTACGATTCTCCCTATGATCTCACCAGCTTGCTTCGGGTGTATGGGACGAGTCCCCCTTTGGACAGTATCTCCATAAGAAAAGGCGGTAATGGGGTAAATCGAAGGTTGACGGTGTCGTTCGTGATGGTCCCACCAGGCAAATTCACTCGTGAAGTCGTGCCTTCCTGGAGCAATTCGAAGGCTTCAGGACAGACAACCACTGGTAAGCCCTGATTGATGCTATTTCGAAAGTATAGTCGCGCAAAAGATATGGCAACAATGGCCCCAATACCAGCGTATTTCAGCGCGGTAACTGCTTGCGACCTTGAACTGCCGCATCCGAAGTTACGCCCCGCAACGAGTATTGTGCCCTGCCTTATTTTCTCCCGAAACCCAGAATCCAAATTCTCAAAAACATGTTTTGCCATTTCGTCAGGAGAACGCACGGACAGAAACCTGCCTGGATAAATTTGGTCTGAATTCACACGGTGGGGCAGTTTGAGAATTGGACCCTCAAGAATTGAGGCAGTCGGCTGGTTAGGAACTTTAGGTATCATAGGTACTATTGCCTCTGCAGCCTACAAATAGTGATTTAAGTGGTGCGCTACCAAGTCCTAGCCAATGAAAAAAGACCGAAATAGATTTACTGAAAAGGAGGCATGTTGTATTTTTGGTAGGACAATATATCATTGAAACTAGATATGCAAGAAAATACTTTCCATTTGTCAAGAGATTTAATTAAATCGCTTGACAACTCCTAATGTTATTATATTATGACAATATGCGGGCACAAATAACCCTCACCACCAACGAAGCAAAGCGCGTAATTGCTAAGGGTATATCACAATTGCCGTCCGTCAAAAAGGCTCTCAGATCAGGAAAAATCTTTTTGAAGGGGGGTACGACCGTTTCTGCAGTGTGCGAAGAACTGGTGGGCAAGCCGCTGCGAATTTCAGGAAGAGTTACGCCCAACGGAACAAAAACTGGGCAAGTGGAGTTGAAGGGCTTTCACTGTGCACTCATCGAGAACGGGGTGGTTCGAGATTCCGATAGCTCCCTGGAGGAAACCGTAGCTGGCCTGGAAGCGGAAGATGTCGGCATAATCGGGGCCAACGCCATCGACGCCTATGGCAATGCTGCCCTTTTTTACGGGGCACCATTAGGCGGCTTGCCTGGCAGGATCATCTCCGGCCTTATCTCCGAAATAAAGGAAGTCATCGTTGCAGCCAGCCTGGAGAAACTAGTTCCAGGTTCCATTTCCGACATCATTCGATCGGCTGGAAGAAAGAGCACCAATGTTGCCATGGGGATGGCCGTAGGTCTCATCCCTATCGGAAAGAGGGTTATCACCGAAAAGGACGCGATCGCGCTGATAGCGGATGTGACCTGCTCCGTATTGGGCAAGGGAGGCATATTGGGTGCAGAGGGAGGCACTACCCTGATTATCGACGGGAAATCTCGGGAGGTTCAAAGAGTTTTGGATGTGGTCTTTTCCATTAAGGGATCACAGGTAAGCGGAATTTCAGAATCCTTGATCGAATGCAGTCCCCCCCACGAAAAATGCCGAATTCACAGAGCTTGTATGTATAAGTTGGGCAAGAAACCGACCTTATCGTAGACTTACGGGCTCCCTACGCTTGATTGTCTAGGTCTCTTTTGCTTGGAGGATTCATGGAAAAAGATCTTGCGAATCGTGACGAAGGCTACGCGGACCGCCTTGCCAACTTCGTTTATAAGCTACGGTTTGAAGATATCCCGCCGCAAGCACTTCACCGAGCGAAACTTTGTGTTCTGGACACGTTGGGTATAATCCTTGGCGCTGTTTCGTTCAATCACTCTCGCCATCTTATTTCTTATGTTAGGTCCCTTTCTCATAAAGAACAGGCGACAGTCCTTGGTTTTAAGTTGAAGACATCTGTTCAAGAGGCCGCCTTCGCTACAGGCTCCTTAGCTGAGCTCCTAGAACTCCAGGATGGCGGATGGCGAGGAAACCACCCAAGTTCAGTAGTCATCCCTGCTGCGCTTGCGTTGGGCGAAGCACATGGCATTTCAGGAAGGGAGTTTCTTACAGCAGTAGTGGCAGGATATGATGTCGCGAATCGAATCTGCGGAGCAATTCATCCCTCACACCAAATGCGAGGTTTCACCCCTACTTCAACTGGCGGCACTTTCGGCGCGGCTGCAGCAGCAGGAAAGATTTTGGGCTTTGATAAGGAACTACACGTAAACTGCCTTGGTATCGCAGGCTTTTTGCTTCCCATTTCCCTGAATGAAACGTTGTGGAAAGGATGTAGTATAAAACTCATCCATGCTGGTCAGGCAGCCAAAACAGGCATCGAATCAGCTCTGCTTGCTCGGGAGGGTTTTACTGGGTGGGAGCATATCCTTGGCAGCCAAAGCCCTGACTCTCTGGGTTTCTGCAATATTACCGCAACCAATCCAGACTTTACGAAAATAACAGAAGGGCTAGGAAAGGATTTTACTATCCAGGGGGGCTACTTTAAAGCATATCCCTGCTGCAGGTTGACACATGGAGCGATAGACGCCGTCCTGCGGATCCTCGACCAAGCCCCTATCCAAGCACCACGGATTAGAAAAATCCACGTCAATACCTTTTCCCTTGCCTTCAAGAAAGTCGGGCAAAACTATACAACGCCCGGCAGCAGCTTATTTGAGTGCCAATTCAGCCTACCATATGTTGTCGCATCCACGGTTTTAAACACACGTTTTGGGATTGAGCAGCTCTCAGAATCTGCTATAGCAGATCATGCTATTCACGACTTGGCCTCCCTAGTAACCGTCTCCGAGAATCCCCTCTTCTCGAATTCATTTCCAAAGACTAGATCAACAGAGATAGAGCTGGTTTTGGATTCAGGGGAATCCATGCGACACAGAGTTGATTTCACAAAGGGGGATCCTGAATGGCCCTTGACAGAAGACGAACTTCTCATGAAGTTTAAGACCTTGACGTCTTACACGATAACCCAAGAACTGATCGAAAGAGCAGTTACTGAAATCATGCATTTGGAGCAACTTTCAAATATCAGAGAATTGGTGCGTTCTCTCACAGAAGGGTTGATCAGCAATGAGCGGCTATCGCTCTCGGGAGACGAGAGGCACTAGTCAGTCATGTTTGTGGTGCCCAACGCCTTGGCCTCAGAGAATTGAAACGATCTGTGGGAAGAGGGGAAAAAGGCTTTTCGCTTCCGGACAGTAAGAGACTTGTTTTCTCGATCCTTTGAAAGGACTAGAACTTGAGAACCCCGCGCATCCTTTTCAGTTCCATAAAGATCGGCACGCTGGTTCTAAAGAATAGAGCTGTAATGGCTCCAATGGCCACAGGCCTCGCAATGGAAGACGGCCAACCTACGGAACGCCAGATTGAATACTATTGTGAACGTGCTAGAGGCGGGGTGGGGCTTATTGTAACAGAGGGCAGCGCGATCTCACCGGAAGGACGTTCGGCAAAAAACCGGTTCGGGCTCTATGATGAAGAGCATATCACCGCACACAAGAAGTTAGTGGAAGCCATCCACTCGATCGGCACTCCCGTGTGTGCTCAGCTCCATCATGCAGGAGCAGTGGCACCTACAGAGGTATCTGGTCAGTATCCCTTATCCTGTTCCTCTGTCCCTTTGTTCAGCCGCCGTGGACCACTATTCGACGGTATACCTCGCAAATTGCGGGAGACCGAGGTTCTGGACGTAATCACCATGTTTTCAAGGGCCGCCGCCAGGGCAAGAGCATCAGGCTATGACGCTGTAATGGTTCACGCCGGGCACGGATACCTTGTTCACCAATTCCTATCCCCTAAAAGGAATAACAGGCAAGACAAGTACGGGGGTACAGAAAAGAATAGGGCGCGATTCTTGATAGAAGTCGTTGCCTCCTTAAAAAAAACCTTGGGTGCCGCGTTCCCCGTTATGGTCCGTCTGCCGGGGGACGATCGTATGAACGGCGGGTGTACCATTCAATGTATTCAAAGGCTTTCGAAATGGCTAGAGAACGTTGGAGCCGACGAAATCAGCATTTCCGGAGGAAGTAAGGACGAAGGGGAGGATAAGACATTTCCGTCAGCAGCCGTGCGGGAGGGGTTCCTAGCTGAGGACTCGAGAGCGATCAAAGATGTTGTTGGAATTCCTGTTGGGCTCGTCGGAAGAATCATGAGTGCCCATACTGCTGAAATGATCCTAAAAGAAGCGAAAGCGGATTTGATTTATCTTGGGCGTTCTTTGATTGCCGACCCTTACTTCGTAAAAAAAATTGGAGATAGCACCCACAAAGATATCAGGCCTTGCATTGTCTGCAACAGATGTATCGACAATCTCCGAAGAAGTGCAAGGATTAAATGCTCTGTGAACCCCAGGATCGGCTGTGAAGCTGATTCAAGCAGTGTGAGGTCTGCTAAGAGCTTGTCAGTGTTGGTTGTAGGAGGTGGGCCTGGCGGTATGGAGGCAGCACGCACGGCAGCATTGAGAGGGCATAGGGTTTCTCTTTTCGAGAAGTCGAGTGCCTTGGGGGGGAATCTTAACAAAGCCACTCTCCTGCCCCACAAAGAGCAAATTGCCAAACTTATAGCATATTACATAAATGAACTAAGTTATCTTAAAGTGGAGATCTCGCTCAACACAGAGGTTACCCGCAGGCTGTTTGATAAGTTCAAGCCTCAAATCACTGTCTTGGCCACAGGTTCAGTGCCAATCCGCCCGAATATCCCCGGGTCAGCTCTCAAAAATGTTTTTCTGGCCGAAGACTTCCTGCGTGATAGATCGATCTTGGGCGGAACGGTAGCAGTTGTGGGTGGGGGAATGATTGGAGTTGAGGTCGCCGATCTGCTGGCGGATATGGGTAAAGAAGTTCACCTGATCGAAAAACTGTCTTCAATTGCACAAGGAGCCTCACTTATCACGAGGAGAGATTTAGCCGAGAGATTAGCCAAAAAGGGCGTACGAGTATTTGTGAACACCAATGCGGTGGCCTTCGGCAGCGCTGGTGTACTCGTCGAGCATGCAGGGAACAACAAAACAATCAATGCAGACAACATTATTTTGGCTTCTGGCTACCGACCCAATAGAAGTCTTTGCGAACATCTCGACCTACTCGGCACGACCTTTTACACAATAGGTGACTGCGTACAACCACGCACCATCTTGGAGGCTATAGAAGAGGGGTATTTGATCGGCTCCGCAATTTAGCAATGAGGTCGCAGTTTAGGACGATATATTTTTGGAATCATCGTCCGAAAGGAATTAAATGTTGCTACACTGGGCCGTTGGACGGGGCTTAATTTTTGTAAGGCTTGCAAACAGTTAAAAAACTAAGATTAAACACATGCGTTTCCCAAAGAAAGGGCCCTTCGAGTATGAATTACAGACATTCACATTATTGTTCACTATAACGAAAGGAGAGAAGCGTGATGCAAGAGATAACAAAGACACTGAGTGACTACATTGCAAGAGAGACTTTTGAAACTATCCCACCTCACATCAAAAGGGAGGTAAAGAGGCGCATCCTAGACTACTGTGGAGTTGTTTTGGCCGGCTCCATCAGGATGGAAAGCAAGATTATGCACCGAATAATGGGACAATTGGGAGGCGTTCAGGAATCAACTATTTTCGGATTCGGAGACAAGACATCTTGCATGAATGCGGCCCTGGCGAATGGAACAACGTCCCACATTACTGAGTTGGGCGACTGGACCAAATACCTGATGCACCCCGGGGAGACCATGCTTTCCGCCGCATTTGCTTTAGGTGAGCGAGAGCATATAAACGGCAAAACATTAATGAATGCAGCCCTTGTCGGGTACGAGACCGAATTACGCATCGCTTTGGCCGGAAATCCTGGAATACGAATGCGGGGTTTTCACACAATCGGCACTGTCGGCACCTTTGGTGCCGCTGCTGCATGCTCCAAGATACTTGGACTCAATTCCGACCTTATTGAGCAATCCCTCGGGCTCGCCGGAAGTCAATCAGCGGGTTTACTGATCTTCCTTGAAGGTGGTGGCGCTATGAGCAAGCGTCTACAGTCGGGGAAGGCAAATTCAAGCGGCCTCCTGGCAGCTCTCCTCGCCAAGGAAGGGTTCGTTGGCCCAAGGCGGATTCTAGAGTCAGATAAAGGTTTTTTTAAGGCATTTGTTCAATGGGATGAATACCCCTATCACCCGGAACGTGTAGTGGATGGTTTGGGAAAGAGCTATGAGATTATGAACACAAATATCAAGCTACATTCCTGCTGTGGCCCTCTTCATCCCGGACTGGACGCCCTTGAGGCGATGATGAAGGAGGAGCACGTTAGTGAAGAAAAGATTGAAAAAATCATCGTTCGTAGCTTTCTGAATGCCGTAGACGGACACCAAGAAATCGCGCCCAACACTGTGGTCGGGGCGACCATGAGTTACCCTTATTGCATCGCCGCCATGCTAATGACTGGAAGGGTTCTGGTTACGGAGTTCACGGAGGAAAAACTTCAGAGTCGAGACTTCATGAAAAAAGTGACTGAAATAGGGCAAAAATGTGAAATCATACTAGACCCCGAGATCGATAAAGCCTATCCGGAGAAGTATTCCGCGCTCGTCCGAGTCGTCTTGAAGGATGGCAAGACCTATGAGCGTTTCGTCGAGAATCCCAAAGGCTTTTACCCCGAAAATCCTGTCGGCGACGAACAATTGAAAGCTAAGTTTAGGACCCTAGCGACTCTAGTACTCCACTCCAAAAAGGCTGAGCAAATCATCCAACGGATAGATAATCTCGAAGAGCTCGGTGACGTTAAAGATCTTACTGCTTTGATGTACCCCGACTAGGATAAAGAGGCTCAGTATGGAAAAACGTCAGATGAATGCATTTTCTGGGAAGGCAATGAACCAGGATTTCTACCCCTTCACCAAGGGAACGATTGATATGCACGTGCATTCCAACCCGCACGCTTTAGGGAAAAAGAACCTAAATGCTCTGCAGGCTGTTGAACAGGCCAGGGCGGCCGGCATGGCCGCAATAGTTCTCAAGTGCAACTTTTTCCCTACCGGTGGTTTGGCTTATCTACTCAGCCGTGTTTTTGGTGATTTCAAGGTCTTTGGCGGCATCGTTCTTAACAATTCAATAGGAGGGATCAATCCTGCAGCTGTCGAAAAGGCAATATTCTATGGAGAAGGAAACCCGGGCGAGTTCACAAAGGTGATCTGGATGCCAACATTTTCAGCCTCAATGGATGTCAAATTCAATCGCCGTGCCACTTCTGAACAAGTTCAAGTGATCAGAAATGCTGTTGTGGTTCCGGAGTTACTTCACGTTTTCGATCTAATTGCTAAACACAACCTCGTTCTGGCAACAGGCCACTTACCAGAGGAAGAGGCTCTCCCAGTCGTTAAGGCCGCTCGGCAACACGGTATTTCAAAAATCGTCCTCACTCACCCTTCCGGGGTTGTGCCAGGAATATCGCTGAGCGCCCAGAAGCAGGCTATCGAGCTAGGCGCTTTGGTAGAGCTTTCCTACGTTGACACGACCGAATATTACAAGAAGAAGTATGGCCACTGTCAATCCACTCAAGACATAGTTGACTTTGTTAGAGAGGTCGGACCGCAGTCGTTTATATTATCTACGGACTTAGGAGCAGACGCAGGTGTCAACCCACCCCCAGCTATAGGTATGGGGCTATTCATCAAAGACCTTCTCGGGTTGGGTTTACCAAAGGAAACAATCGAAATCATGGCCATCAAAAATCCGTCTTTTCTTTTGGGACTAGAAACCTAAGCGTGGCCTTCAGGAGCGGTTAATAATAGCGGTCTTTGACAAGAGATTTACAACTATTTCACGGGAGTTAGCGGTGTATTAAAAGACACAACAGCGCAATTGGCGCCCAGTGCCGCGTCTCCTCAGGGCAGATCGCATTTCTCATCTCTTAGGTTGGGAAGGATCGCCACCAAAAAGACATCTGCTTAGGAGTAAGAAAATGAACATCACTGAAACCATAGCTGACTTTCTGTGCAAAACCACATTTGAGGACTTACCCAGTAGTGTAATAAAAAAGGCGAAAATGCATTTCTTAGACTATGTTGGAGTCTCTTTGGATGGTCTACGAAAAGAGATTTACAAGCTCGCCATTGATCTTGCGCCTGATCCAGTCGCACAATCCTCCGTAATAGGCTGTCAGCGCAAGAAGTCTTATTTAGATGCATGCTTTCTCAATTCCATAATAGCAGGCTCGTCAAACTTTGAAGACGGGCACCGGTTCGCCTCTGGGCATCCAGCGGCTGTAGTCACCCCAGCCGCACTGGCCGTAGGAGAGTTGCAGCGGTCCAGTGGGAAGGATTTCATTCTGTCTATCGTTCTAGGCTATGAAGTTTTCTGTAGAGTCGCCAGATGCATCAACCCTTCACACTTAAACCGCGGATTCCACTCCACGTCAAGTGTCGGTGCTTTTGGCTCTGCGAGCGCCGCGGGCAAACTCCTACACCTCAACTACGATCAAGTATGCAGGTCTCTTGATCTGGCTACGGCTTTTAGTGGTGCTGGTTTTCTTGACGCTTTGACATCTCAACTCCGATATTTCCAAGTAGCCCGAGCATCTCAGACCGGTATAATTGCCGCCTTCCTTGCTCGGCAGAATATTGCAACCTCTCGCAGTATTCTGGACGGCCCTCGGGGTTTCTGCTCCGCGGTCGCTGATAAGTATGATCGTCTCGCCATAACAGAAGGCCTTGGTGAGAGATTCGAGATCATGACTGCCTATCTGAAAATACACGGTGGGTGTAGACACATTGCCGCTCCCATGGATGCGGTCCGGAAAATCATCGCGGAAAACAGTCTATCACCGCGGGACATAGAAAGAATATTGATAAAAACCTACCCTGTGGCAATGGACTACGAGATCGAGAATCCGACGACCGGAACTGAAGCGGAGTTCAGCATTCCGTTCGGCGTATCAATTTCGATATTCGAGCCTTTCACAGGACCAGAAGCTTTCACTGACAACAAGCTAAACGATCCTGCAATCAGGGACATGATGAAACGGATTTCTGTGGAAGTGGACCCGAAGTTGGCGGCCGCGTATCCAAACAAGCGTGGAGTGATAGCGCAAATGTACTCGAAGGCCGGGGAGTATCAGTGTGAGCTAGAAGTCGCTAAGGGCGACCCGGAATTCCCTGCTTCAGAAAATGACATCATTGAGAAATTTAGACACCTAACCGCCTACTGCTTCACAAAAGATGAAGGACAGGGGGTGATAGACAGCATAATGAATATGGAAACCCTCGCATCACTCGATCCGGTGATCTCAAGACTTACGAGCGTCTCACCAGAATGATTAAGCAATGACAGGATAACGCTTTATCTCCTCACGAGATATGAGAGCAGAAAGCATTCGTGCATTGGAGGAAAAGATATGGTTGAACCAAAGGTAACTGCAGCCCTATCCAAATTCATAAAAGACACTACCTACAATGATCTGCCAGTGGAGGTTATTAAGAAGGCCAAATTGTGCCTCCTTGATTTTCTTTTCGTAACACTGGGAGGACATTTGTCTGGCTTGCCAGCGGTACGAATAATATCTGAATATGCAAAAGAGGTAGGTGGTTCAAAGGAAGCAAGGATCCTGGGAGACGGGTATCTCCTCCCATGTGAGCAAGCCACAATGGTTAACAGCATAGCTTCTGAAATACTGGAACTTTCAGATGGTGACCCTAAAATCATCGGACATGCGGGACAGGCAGTGATCCCAGCAGCCCTTGCGATTGCGGAAAGGGAAAAAGCCAGCGGCAAGAACCTCCTTACTGCAATCGTCCTTGGATATGATGCGATGGTGAGAATCGGGTACGCAGTTATTCCATCGGCTTTTGATCGCGGATCAAGTGCGAGTGGCTGTCTGAGCAGTTTTGGAGCAGCATCGGCTGCAGGTAAGATCCTTGACCTGACCGAACAGGAAATACAAAGCGCATTTGGACTGGCTGCTTTTGCGTCGGGATTCCGCGAGAGCTGGACAGGTACGGGAACCATGGATAAGGACTACATGGTAGGAGACGCTGCACGACGAGGGCTTGTAGCCGCGGTTCTGGCTAAGAGAGGAATGTCTGGCGCCTCCAACATACTCGAAGGGCCTCGAGGCTTCTGCTATACTTTGGCCGATAAGGTTGATTTATCCGCAACTTTGCAGGATCTGGGCACGAAATTTGCGATAATGAACCAGTACTTGAAGCCATACCCCTCTTGCCGTCATACTCATGCCACCATCGATGCTGTTCGAGCTATTCTGAAAAATCGCCCTATCGAGGTGGACGATTTGGACAGTGTGACTATATATCTTAATGAACATGCGGCTGCTATTGCAGTGTCAGCACCTACCTCTTATGTCGGCGTGAGGTTCAGCCAGCAATTTGCCGCAGCTGTGACTTTTCTTACTGGCCAAGCCACACTAAACCAGTTCAGTGAAGCGATGACAAAGGATACCAATGTAGAGAAACTACTCGGGAAAATTACAATCAAAGTAGACCCGATTCTTGATAGCGCCTGGCCGGAAAAGTGGTCTAGCCGAGTCGAGGCTCGGTTAAAAACCGGCGAATCGATAGTTCAGCAAATCGATTATCCGAAGGGAGAAGTCAACAATCCTATGGATGAAGCTGAATTGATGGAGAAGTATCGTTCCCTGCTAGGGGGGCGTGTTACAGACTCATGGATAAATGGGATATTGAAGAAAGTTGAAGGCGTCGATAAAATCGGAGATATCAACGAGTTGACCTCCATCTTAGTCTGTTAGCGAAAATACAACTGTGCTACGTGTTGTTTAAATTTCAGAAAAGCCCGGGGCTAAGGCTTGGCACAGTCTTGGCTCCATTGGCCAGTAATAATCGGAGATTATTTGATGGTGCAATTCCAGAAGATCCTGGAACCCTTGGAACTTAAAGGCGTCCGCTTCAGGAACCGGATTGTCATGCCGGCTATGAACACAAATTTCGCAAGTCCCGATGGTTTTGTAACCGATCAATTTGCAGAATACTACGCTGAGCGGGCGAAAGGGGGTACTGGCCTTATCATCATCTCGGCAGCAGCAATCGACAGGAATGCCAGGAAGCGCACGGGAGGGCTTTTGCTGGATGACGATATATTCATTGAGAAGTTAAAATTCCTAACCGATATGATTCATAAATATCATGCGGCGGTCTTTCAACAGCTTAACCACAATGGGAGACTGCTTTCTTCAATGTCTTCCGGTTCCTTCCGGATTCACCCTGTCGCGCCCTCTCCTATTCGCCATCCCATTACAGGCCAGATTCCGAGAGAGCTGACTCTGGAGGAAATCAGCGAAATAATCGCTAAGTTCAGAGATGCTGCTTTTCGTGCGAAACAGGCAGGCTTCGATGGTGTCGAACTTCACGGGGCTCACGGTTATCTTCTCAACCAGTTTTTGTCGCCCTACACTAATAAACGAACCGACGAATACGGAGGGACTACTGAGCGCCGACAGAGATTCCCATTGGAAGTCATAAGAGCGGTGCGAGAGAAGGTTGGTCAGGCTTTCCCTATCTGCTACAGGCTAAGTGCTGAAGAGTATGTACAGGGCGGTTTAACGATCGGAGACACAGAAGGCTTCTCTACAAGGTTGGAAGAGGCTGGAGTGGATTTAATTCATGTATCCGCAGGAATCAACGAATCCCCTTTGATGCAACTGAAGGTCGTCCCGATGATGGATACACCGCGTGGATGTCTCCTGCATTTTGCCGCCCGCATACGAAAGCGAGTCAGGATTCCTGTTATTGCAGTGGGTAGAATCACTACCCCCGAGTTAGCTGAACAAGCGTTACAGGATCAAAAAGCGGACATGATAGCCCTGGGGAGGGGTCTAATAGCTGATCCGTATTGGGTTCATAAGGTAAGCACTGGAAGATCGAGAGAACTCAGGAAATGTATCGCCTGCAATCAGGGATGCATGGAAAGGTTGATTCAAGAAAAGCAGGTCACGTGTATTTATAACCCTGCTGTTGGTAAGGAACAGAGATACCGAATCTTAGAAGCAAAACATTCTAAAAAGGTCCTCATAGTTGGAGGTGGCCCAGGGGGGATGGAGGCTGCCAGAGTCGCAAAATTGAGAGGTCACAGTGTGACTTTATGGGAGCACGCATCTCGTTTAGGGGGACAGCTACTTCTCTATGCTGGTCTGCCCGGAAAAGAAGAATTCAGAGAGATGATAGACTACTTTGCGACTCAGCTGGAGATCTGCAATGTATTAGTTGAACTCAATAAACGAGTTTCAAAAGAAGACGTGGCTAATTTCAACCCTGATGCCGTCATCTTAGCAACCGGAGCCAAGCCCAAAATGTTGAACATCCCAGGCATTGACCATCCCCACGTTGTGACATTTAAAGACGTGCTCACCAAGAGATGCAGACTGGAAAAGGAAGTCATGATCGTCGGTGGAGGTCTTGTTGGACTGGAGACTGCGCTGTACTTGGCCCAAAATGGTCACCGCGTTACGATAATGGAAATGTTGGAAGAAATCGCCAAGGACGCCGGGCCGCTAACAGGGCCGAACCTTATTGAGAAAATGCGAAAACACAACGTAGAGGTTCTTCTGCGATGTCAGCTTATGAAAATCGATTCAGCTTCTCTGCAGTTTTGTCAAGACGGACTTAACCGAGAAAGAAGACACATAGGGTCAGTCGTTTTTGCCTGTGGATCCACTCCAAATGATGAACTATTTAGGGAGTTAGGTGATTCCAGCTTTGACGTGTACAGTGTGGGAGATTGTGTTACTCCGAGAAGGTGTTTGGAGGCAGTCCATGAAGGCTCAGCGATAGGGATGAAGATCTGATATTGACTGAGGTGTACTATAAGCTACGGAGGTTATTCTATGTCACAACAGGTTATGATCAGGTGTTCAATTATGAGAGGTGGCACAAGCAAGGCTGTGTTCTTGCTTGAGAACGAGCTTCCGCAAGATGAGAATTTAAGGAAGAGGGCTATTCTAAGTATTTTCGGTAGCCCAGACCGACGGCAAATCGACGGACTGGGAGGAGCTGACCCCCTGACAAGCAAGTGTGCCGTCATTGGACCGTCGAATCAGCAAGGAGCCGACATTGACTATTCATTCTATCAAGTGGGCATCGACTCTGAGGTCGTCAAGCCATCGATCTGCGGCAATATCTCTGCGGCAGTCGGACCTTTCGCTATTGACGAAAGCTTGGTCAAGGCAGCCGATCCGTTAACACTAGTCCGCATATACAATACGCATACCCGGAAAATCATATACGCTGAGGTCCCAACTGAAAACCACAAAGCTGCTATCGAAGGGGATTATAGAATCTCCGGAGTTCCGGGTGACGGCGCAAAAATAATGCTTGATTGGCGAAATGTGGTTGGCGTAGAGACAGGCGGTCTGTTGCCGACAGGGAATCCGAAAGATAGAATCCACGTTGAAGGAATTGGGGAGATTGATGTGTCGATTGTCGATTGTGGAAATCCAGTGGTCTTCGTCAGAGCCCGAGAAATTGGGCTGAAAGGGACTGAAGGCCCGGAGATAGTAGATTCTGACCCTGCCTTGCTTGACAAACTCGAGATGATTCGAGGCACTGCCGGTGAACTTGTTGGCATCATAGCAGATAAGCGGCAATCAAGGCACCAGAATCCTAATCATCCTCTCCTAGCCGTGGTTTCACCACCCGTCTCCTACAGAACTTACTTAGGGAGCACTGTGGATGAGAAGGAGATTGATCTGACATCAAGGCTGATGTTCATGCAGGTAATGCACAAGACTTATCCAGGAAGCGGTGCTATCTGTACTGGTGTGGCAGCTAAACTGGAGGGCACGATACCCTATGAACTGGCCCGCGGGGAAGCTCAAAACCGGATAACTTTCCGTATCGGACATCCGTCTGGAATCATGCCAATTGAATCTGAAATACAAAAAGACAGCATCTCTTACACGATCAAGAGAGCGGCCATTGGGCGCACAGCCAGGAAGATTATGGATGGTTTCGTGTATGTCCGCAAAAGCATCCTTGATCCAGGGTGATGTTGTGTTCTTGGCTGCTGCTGAGAAGTATTAGAAGGATGTCCCCAAGCCTGAAACGATTTTTGGTTTTCATCATCTGTTGCAATGCCCTTCTCTTGTAATCTGGAGCCGATTGACAAGAGATGGTAGCAGCGTTTTTTATCAGGAAGAACTTAATTTGGGAATGACGATAGTTCAAAAGATACTTGCCAGATCATCGGGGAAGAGCGAGGTCTTTCCAGGTGAAGCTATCCTCATAAAACCTGATATCATCGTAATGAATGATTACTATGTTTACCCGTTCTTTGTCGATATGATGAATGAAATCGGTGCCGTTGGCGTTTCTGACCCGGAAAAAGTCGTCATTGGAATTGACCACATGGTTCCCGCAAATAGCATTGAATTTGCTGATAAACACAGAGCCATTAGGAACTTTGCTAGGATCCATGGAATCAAAAACTTTTTCGATGTCGGGCGCTCAGGGATAAATCACCATGCAATGGCGGAGAAGGGATTTGCTCGTCCGGGGATGGTCTACGCAGATCATGATGCACAGGCCACTACTCTTGGTGCCTTCGGATGTTTTGCCGCATCCTTTGGGCTGGGTCTTATTCAAGCTCTAGTATCGGGTGAGCTTTGGTGTCTTGTTCCCGCAAACCTCAAGATCATGGTCGTAGGTGAATTCCCTCTTGGGGTCGGTAACCGAGACTTGGCTCACCATATACTTCGGCGATTGGGCACCGATGGCGCTCTATATAAGGCCGTTGAGTTCACAGGCCCGACAATCGACAGTATGAGCATTGATGGGCGCATGGTATTGTGCAACATGATAGCTCATTGTGAGGCAAAAGTTGGCATTGTGAATCCGGACGCAAAGACCGTAGAGTTTGTGCAGGCCCGGACAAGGGAGCCTTTCAGTCCTCTGGTTAGTGATACAGACGCAAAATACGAGATGGAGCTCAGATTCGACGTTTCGGATCTGGAGCCGCTAGTCGCAACCCCACACGAACCAAGTCAAATACTCCCAATCGAAAAGATTGGAAACATACCAGTTGATCAGGTTTTTGTCGGCTCGTGTGCCAGCGGCCGTATGGAAGACCTAAAAATTATGGCGCGTATCCTACACGGCCGTAGAATTCATCCCAGTGTGCGACTGATCATAGTTCCACCCTCAAGAGAAGTCTTCCTTGAGATGGTCAAGGCGGGTTTTATGGAGGCTTTCATTGAAAGCAACGCGATCATAGAAAGTCCTGGCTGTGGTCCCTGCGGTGGGTCCCAGATTGGCCTTCTCGGAGAGGGAGAGGTCTGTGTGACGTCATCATTTACGAATATAAAGGGCAGAATGGGAAGTGAAGCGGCAGAGATCTACATGGCTAGTCCGGCCGTCTGCGCCGCGTCTGCTGTAGAAGGACGGATCGCAGACCCTAGGAAATACCTTTATTAGGGAAACAAAATGCTCACTCTTAGGGGGAAGGCGAGAAGATTCGGTGACAATATTCGAGCGGATATCGCCATCAAGTATAGCCCTAGTCTCGCGCCAATCAATGATCCACTCAAGCTGGCACAAGTCTGCATGGTGGGCTATGACCCAAGCTTTCCTCAGAGAGCGATGCCGGGCGACATAATAGTAGCCGGAAGAAATTTTGCACTAGGACACATGCACCCGCAGTTCTATTATTCCCTGATCGGGCTTGGAATTTCTGCGGTCATTGCTGATTCAACGGGACGACGGTTTTACAGAGACGCAATCAATGCTGGGCTACCGGTGCTTATTCACCATGGGATAGCTGATCTCGTGGTGGAAAATGATGAGCTATTTCTCGATCTGAATACCGGAACCCTGGACAATGTAACGAGAGGTGACCGAGTATTACTGTCGCCCGTGCCCGCAATCCTTCTGGAAATACTGGCTGCTGGCGGATTGGTCCAATTTCTGAAACGAGCAAGGGCGAAGAATAAGAATAGTCATTGAACTTGCCTGACAAATTTAGATTATAGAGATGGGGCATCAAAAGAATATTTTCTCACCAGCAAGTAGCAGAATTATACGTGCTTCTTTTCTGTTCATAGGCATTTTAATGGTGGCTTTTTCGTTGGTTGTATGGTGCGCTTTTAAACAGCCGCCCTTGATGTTTGCGGTCATGCCGCTTATTCTTGGCGTCCTATTAATCCTGGTGGGAGCTCTCGCCTCCGAGGAGACCATAGCCAAGTTACTTTCCACGTATTCCCCCTTTTGATCTGCCTTGGATTTCCTTGTTTGTTTTTTGAACTAGCACCTTTCAATTCGAATAGCGTAAGGTAGTTTTGGGAGGCGGCAGTCAGGTTTTTCCGCGGCCCCAATCTACTGATCGTCCATCGCTACCTCGACTGGAGCCAAGGGATTTCGTTTAATAGCATAATTCCTATGTTACCCGCGTAGAGGCGGGTGCACCTAGCGTCCATTTGGCCGTTACGATCCATCGAAGAATAGTTAGATCTGTTAAGCACAACCTCTCGAATTCACCATAACTCATTGGTATTTATTGATTTAATATGGGCCTGTCACGCCGGAAGTCGCAAATTCAAATCTCGTCGTCTCCGCCATAACAAAAACAAGGACTTAGGTCCCATGGCTTAAGTCCTTTTTCATTTGTTAAGATGTAATCCATGACACCTGACCTGCAATCAGGCTCCCGCTTGAAAGGGGTTCCAGTGGTTGACAGATGTGCTTTTGGGCTGCAGTATAATTTTGTGGATGGGAAGTTACTCTCAACCTTGGCGGATTGGAGTGAACCGCCGTTGATAGAGGATTCGTTGGATCATAAATGCTACAATACTCATGGCATCAATAAACGCTCTGGCAGGCTTGCAAAGTGCAGGATAGATACCTGATGTTGGTTTCACGCTAAACTGCATGATTCTGAAAAACCTTTGAGTTGACCTGTTCAAGTATTGTGCTGGTAATCGCTCGTTTTTTGGGAGAACCAAATTCAAGTATACCAAATG
>Ga0113563_10000255_pt1 | contig 23670 bp, 35 predicted proteins | sample Mud3Dept3metaG_FD_80117 | JGI IMG/M metagenome (GOLD analysis project Ga0113563, IMG submission 80117) | Freshwater wetland microbial communities from Ohio, USA, analyzing the effect of biotic and abiotic controls - Mud 3 Core 4 Depth 3... | ecosystem: Environmental > Aquatic > Freshwater >... | reverse complement strand
TTGCGAATTACGGCCGGTCCAGATGGAGGAGGGCGACTCGGATGCGGCGACGAAGGCCCTGCTGGAGTACGGGCGACGGAAGATCATGAAGTGAACCCACAACGAGAGGGAGGGCGAGATGGCGGAGGCGACGAAGGCGATCGAGGGACCCGGCGGGAAGCCGCTGGAGGGCAGGAAGAGGTTGACGCCGACGGCGGCGTACATCAAGGCGTTCATCCTGTACAAGACGAAGCGGTGCAGGCAATGCGGAAGACCCCTGTCGGCGGAGGAGTCGATGGAGATGGGGTTCGGCGCTACATGCGCGAAGCAAGTGGCGGCGCGATTCGTCAATGCGCATCCGAAGTACCTCGGTGAACGGGCGAAGAAGGTGTGGACGGAAGAAGAGGTCCGCAACCTCATCAAGTTCGCCGTCGATCGACCATCCCAGAAGTGAAGGAGGCGAGCCAATGAAGAAGTCTCTTGCGATTATCTCCCTGTTCTTGCTCGTGGGCTGTGGCGGAGGAGGAGGCGGGTCGTCGTCGTCTGCCGCACATGAGGAATTGACCGGGACGTACACGATGACCGGTCTGAAGATGGTGCTGTCGAACGGAACTATCTATACGGAGCGTGACCTGTACTCGTGGAGCGGGCGGGCGGACATCGGTCCGGCTCGACTGTATATCAGATTCATGTTCAACGGCGAGATCACGGACGGTGAAGGGGAGTACACGGCGACGTGGGATTCGCCGACCTCGGGAAGGATCGGCAACGCGCCGTTCACGCTCGAAGGCGGACGGCTTACGCTGATGGTGTTCGACGTCCATCTGTTCGGGACCGTGACGGGGGATGCGTGGTTCTACTTTCAGAAGACGTCCTCCGCATACACGAGCGCCGCCGTGGAAAAACAGAATGTCGACGGCGACGTTCTCGATGTATGGCGGTTGCTTGAATCCGCGATGGGAGTGAACAGGTGAAGCGACTATTGATCTTCGAAGGGGAGGCGGGGCGATGAATCCGAACGAGGTGCAGATCGTGAAGGAACTGACGGGGTATATCGTTTCCATTCCCTGTCAGGACATGGCGCAAGCGCTGATGCTGGTCGCGAACCTTCTGGAGAACGGACACGCGGAGGTGAAGGAAGAGGTGAAGGGGCCCCACCCCTACCACGGGGTCGGGGTATCGAAGACGGTGCTGGCGATCATGAAGAACGGGAAGAAGGGGGCCGTCTGGACCCCGCTGGATATCTGGACCGCGTTGCAGATGACTGTGCATAGGGGATACCCGAAGAGCAACGTCTCGGCGATCCTTGCGTCGCTGAAGCAGGCGGGGAAGGTAGTGAAGGGGAAGGAAGGGTGGGCCCTGAAATGACGCGGGAAGGAGGGAAGAGGGCAATGCGGACGATCCTGACGGAGACCCTGCCGGGCAGACTGATGAAGGAGGAGATCAGGAAGTTCGAGCCGCTGGTGGTGGACGGCCGCATGGTGCTGAAGTGCCTCGCGGTCGGGATGGCGCTGATCGCAATCGTGTCGATCCTGTTCGTGTTGGGAGATTGAAAAAGAAGGAGGTGGTGGAAGTGACGGAGAAGAAGCACGAGTCGGTCTTATTGGTCTATGGCGTGTCGGACGCGGACAAGCGGATGATCCTGACGGAGGCAAAGCGGCTGCGGCTGAAGTCGATGTCGGCGTTCATGCGGACCCTGTACGCGAGATATTTCGAGGAGAAGAAGAAGGAAGCGGCGGCGAACAATCAACGGGCTGGGTTACAGCCGAAGGAGGCGTGACGATGAGCGGAGCAGGAGGAGGGAAGGACGTGGTGAGGGCGATCGCGGTGCCGTCGGACTCGCGGATGAAGAGGGCATCGGCCCCGGAGATCCCGGAACTGACGCTGGAGATCGTGAAGAAGTTCATCAACCCGAAGGTCACGGACGCGGAGGCGTTCATGTTCCTGTCGCTGTGCAAGGCGCAGCAACTGGACCCCTTCAAGAAGGAGATCTACCTCATCAAGTACGGGACGCAGGATGCGTCGATGGTGACGAGCAAGGATACGTTCGCGAAGCGCGCGGAGCGGAACCCGCACTACCGGGGATTCCGGGCCGGCCTGATCCTCCTGAACAACGCGAAGGAGATCATCTACCGGGAGGGATCGTTCGCGCTGGATGGGGAGGTGGTGTTCGGCGGATGGTGCGAGGTTCTCCGTGACGACAGGAGCGCGCCGATCCGCAACGAGGTGTCGGTGAAGGAGTACGAAGGGAAGAAGGCGGACGGCACCGTCACGAAGATGTGGGCGGAGAAGCCCGCGACGATGATCCGCAAGGTGGCGTTCTGTCAGTCGCATCGGGAGGCGTTCCCCGACGAATTGGGCCACCTGTACGGGTTCGAGGAAATGGGAGGATCGGAGACTGAGGCTCCGACGTACGAGTACGGGAAGGACCCCGTGATCCCGGTCTCGCCTGAACTGCGCGACTTCAGTCCGCCGAAGGAGAAGGTCGCGACCGCTGCAGCCGCAGGATCGACCGTCGATACGACGGCGGTGGCTGTGGAGAATGGCGGGAAGGTCGCGGACGCCGCTGCCGTCGAAGGGGATGGGAAGCCCACGTTCGAGGTCGGGTGCGCCCGGGCCGGCGTGGCCCAGCGCGCGAACATGAGCGGGGACGTGGGGTCGGCGAACGAGAAGCAGGTCGGGAAGGTGAACGTGGTGCTGAACAAACTGGGGTGGAAGACCGACGAGGAGCGGCATCTCGCGGTCGGGCAGATGCTGGGGCTGGGCCCCTTCAAGTCCCTGAAGGACCTCTCCATGCGGGAGGCGTCGGCGGTGATCGATGTGCTGGTGGAACTGGAGAAGAAGGTGGCGGCGAAATGATCCTGACGCCCCGGCCGTTCATGAAGGAGTGTGAGTTCGATCCGGGGGCGCATCGCTACTGGGGGCCGGGGGGAGAGATCCTCCCCTCGGTCACTACCATTCTGAAGGCGGAGGGGATCAGCCGGTACAGCAACGGCCCCTCCGTCGACTCGCTCATGCAGATCGGAACGTGGGTTCACGACATGGTGCGGATGTTCGAGAGGGGGACGCTGGACGAAAGTGCGCTGGCGGTATCGATGCGCGGGTACTTGGATTCGTACAGGACGTGGAAGGCGATGGCCGGGATCATTCCGCTGGTGGTGGAGCAGCCGCTGTTTTCCCCACGGTGGAAGTTCGCAGGGACCCCCGACATTCTGGGGGCCCTCGCGGTCCCGGAGGCGGACGTCCGTTTCGCGGTGGTGGACCTGAAGACCGGATCGCTGCGGGCGGGCGACAGGATACAGGTCTCGGGGTACATGGGGCTCGCGAGGGAGTGCTACGAGGAACTGGAGAAGGAGTTCATGGTGGGGCATGTCGTCTACCTCCGGTCGGATGGGGGGATGCCTCGGGTCGAGCAGGTGGACGTGCTCGGGATGGAGGAGGGGTTGAACCTGTTTCGTGGGGCCCTCTCCCTGAATCGATGGAAGATCGTGAACAAATGAATGATTGGAGGGAAGGCATGGCGGAGAACGAAGTGGAGGTCCTGACGCCAGAGCAGGTGAAGGCGGCGGAGGGAGTGGTGGCGGAAGTCTGCAAGGTCGCGGAGTCGGTCGTGGTGAAGTCCCGGGGGGATCTTGAGAGCGCGAACCGGATGTTCCTCGAGATCACCGACCGGGAGAAGAAGATCGGCGAGTTCCTTGACCCGCATATACAGCGGGCGTTTCAGGCGCATCGGGCCCTGACCGAAGAGAAGCGGAAACTGCTGGCCCCGCTGGCGGCGGCGAAGGAGTTCCTGCGGAAGTCGATGAACAGGTATGTCGTGGAGGAGGAGGACCGTCGGAAGAAGGAGGAGATCGCCGCCCGGCAGATCGCGCAGAAGGAGGAGGAGGATCGGAAACTTCGACTCGCGGAGATGGCGGAGAAGAAGGGGATGGATCGGCTGGCGGAGCAGATCATACAACAGCCCGTGGATGTCCCCCTGTCGGCGGTCGCGCTGCCGACGGTGAAGTCCGAGATGGAAGGCATGACGGTAGTCGATGTCTGGAAGTTCGAGGTGTACGACTTCCCGCAGTTCGTCGCGGCGGTCGCGGACCCGGCGAGTAACATCCCCCTGACGGTTCTGGACTTCAAGCCGAATGTGGTCCGCACGTTCGTCAATACCCTGAAGGACAAGATGAACTGGCCGGGCGTGAGGGTCTGGAAGGAGAGGTCGGTCAGGCGCACGGGAAGATGAGACTGGATCGGTTTTCTTTTTTCCGATAGGATAGATCATTCTTTTTCATGGACGGTGCAGAGTCGATGCCTCACAACAATCTTGGCCCCGCAGGACCGTGGCGTCGCTCCGGCGACGTCGTCGATAGGGCTGCACCCCTCTCGACCCTGCGGGGCCATTCTTTTGCTCGGAGGGGAGGGGTGCACGGGCGATGCCGAGGATCAGATACCTGAAACCTGACTTCTTCGATGATGAGGACCTCTGTCGGTTCTCGTTCGAGACAAGGATCGGGTTCGCCGGGCTGTGGTGCTACGCAGACCGGGAAGGACGGCTGGAGGACCGGCCGGAGTATCTGAAGGTCAAGATCTTTCCATACGACGACATCGATTTCGAGAAACAAGTCCTCTCTCCCCTGCTGGAGAAGAAGCCGATCACGCAGGAGCCGTTCATCGTCCGGTATGAAGTAAGTGGCCGCCGCTACATACAAATTCTGAACTTCAAGAAGCATCAGAAGCCGCATCATACCGAGAGGGAATCCGTCCTTCCCCCGATGGAACACGGTTCCTTACCCGTTACCCCACCGTTAAGTACCGGTGACAGCCGCGAGGGAAGGGGAATGGGGAAGGGAATGGAGAATGGGGAATTGGGAATGGGGAATGGGGAAGGGGAAGGGGTAGAAGATCTTCTGTCGGGCAAGCCCGACCCCTCGAATGGTGCGGGGGCCTCTTCAGGTGTCACCGTCGTGTATTCGATCGTCGCGTACCTGAATGAGAAGGCGGAGAAGAAGTACCGGGCGACGACCCCGGAGACCCTGCGATTGATCAGGACGAGGATGAAGCAGGGATTCACCTTCGATGATTTCAAGAAGGTGATCGATCATCAAGTCGCGAAGTGGAAGGATGATCCGAAGATGATGGACTACCTCCGGCCGCAGACCCTGTTCGGAACGAAGTTCGAGGGGTACCTGAATTCACCGCCCGGAGAGATGCAAGGGAGGATGACCGAGCAGGGGGCCCGGGGCGCGGAAGTGGCGAAGAACTGGCTCAAGAAGAAGGGGTACGCAGAACCGAAGGAGAAGTGACCCCGCCCGATGGGCGGAGGAAAACGCGAAGGGAGAAGGCGATGGCGAGCGCGTACTATTTCACGCAGGGCGAGAAGGTGTTCAAGACCTCGAAGGCGGAGGCGAAGCGCATCCTGAAGATGGTGATTCGGAAGGAGCCGGTGACGCCCATGCCGGAAGATGAGATCGGTCCGTTCGTGGACCTCGACTCGGTGGGCGTGGAGAAGGCTACCGAATTGTTCCTGCAAATCGAGGTAGGGGCCCGAAGGGGGTGAAGGAGATGGGGAGGAGGGCGAGGTTCGAGATCGCGCACGACATCCCCGGAGACCCTCTGGTCCTCCGGGATCTTGGACCGTGGGATCAGCACCTCACCATCACGAATGATGTGGAGGCAGTCGTCGAGGAGGTGATCCGCAGGGGTCTGCTTCCCTCCGGTCGGCGGCTGTTTTACATCGACTCGATGGAGAGCATCGACGAGATCGTGGTGAGGGATGGGAAGTTCGTCGAGTTCAAGGTCGGGGCGGTGAGGGAAGATGCCGACCCATGAGGCGTTCGCGAAGGTGATGGTGCTGCTGGGGGAGGTGTACGGGAAGGAAGTCTCGGAACTGAAGATGGAGGCGTACTACGACGCCCTTTCCGATCTGACGGATGAGGAACTGGTGCGGGCCGTCAGGATGCTGATGCGGACGAAGAAGATCAGCGTGTTCCCCTTGCCGGCGGAGATTCGCGAGGCGGTGGAGGGGACCGGACGGGAGATCATCGCGTCCCTGAAGGTCGAGGAGGCGATGTTCAAGGTGGGGGGATACAAGTCGGTCGTGTTCGACGATCCCGTGATCCATGTCGTGATCGAGAGGACCGGGGGGTGGCCCTTCTATTGCGCAATGGAGATCGATGAGTGGAAGTTCCGCCGCAAGGACTTCGAGAGGGCGTACCTCGCGTTCGCAGCACGACCGTTGCCGGAGAAGGTGCCGGAGCGACTCCCCGGCAGATACGAGATCGTCAACGAGGCGGAAGGACATCGTGATGAGCCCCCGCAGATCGCATACGTGGGGAGCAAGGCGAAGGCGCTGGAGTGGACCCGACAGCGCGAGATCGCGAAGGCGATCGGGAAGGAGTGATGGGAAGGCGGGTCGGCGTGTGGAGGTTCGGGCGCAGTAAACCTACAACGGAGAGAAGGAGGGCGAGATGGGAGCAGACTTCGATCGGGTATCGCTGGCGAGTCTGGCGCGGGGAGCGGTGATCGAACGCTTCGACGATGTGCTGGACGGCGTGGTGAAGAACATCGCGGACGTGAACACCGGGGACGGGCCGAGGGAGATCGTGCTGAAGGTCCGCATCAAGCCGGCCCCGGACCGGATGACGGGAGCGGTGGAGGTCTTCTGTCATGCGAGGACGCAGCCGCCAAGGCCCTGCGCGACGACCTTCTACTTCGCGCGCGGGCAGGAGGGGCCGACGGCCCTCGAGCATGTCCCGCAACAGGCGCGGCTGGCGTTCGGTAAGCAGGCGGATGGCGAGGGCGACGTCATTACAATTCAGGGAGGGAAGGCATGATCGACAAGAGTTTCATCGAGAAGATCGAGCAACTGTCGGAAGCGAAGATCATCGAGCAGGATGGACTGCCATACGCGACGAGGGCGATCAATCTTGTGCAGCCCCCGATGCAGAAGCAGATCGAAGTGGAGACCCTGACCGGGCTGCGGGACTACGTGGTGAAGAACCCGGACGCAATATCGGCGGGGAACTCCCTGATCCATGTCGTCGCGCCGGATCATGTGCGGGTGCTGTCGGCGGTGGACCCGAAGTTCAAGACCCGGACCTGCTACCTCGTGGCGGGTTGCAAGCACGAGCGGTTCGAGTTCGGCGATCGGATCGATCTGGAGACGTTCATCATCGCGCTGCAGAGTCAGTTCGTGCAGGACGAGGCGACGGCTCTGCTGCTGAAGACCGTCGGGAATATCGCCGACGGGAACGTGACGGACTGGGCGGATGACGGGGTATCGCAGAAGATCACGCAGAAGGCTGGGATCGATCGGAGGGCCGAGGCGAGGGTACCGAATCCCGTCTCCCTGCGGCCCTACCGGACATTCATCGAGGTGGAGCAGCCCGCATCGAAGTTTGTTCTGCGGATGCGGAGCGGAGGCGGAGGGTCCATGCCGACGGCGGCGTTGCATAATGCCGACGGCGGGGCGTGGAAGCGGGAGGCGATCGAGAACGTGAGGAAGTGGCTGGCGGCGGAGTGTCCGACGATGAACGTGCTGGCCTGACGCGGCGAAGTTCGGGAGGAAGCGAACCCACAACGGAGAGGAGAGAAGGCAATGGCGAGGGCGAAGACGAACGTGGCGGAGAAGGTGGAGGAGAAGGTTCAGAAGGGGAAAAAGACAGAGGCGCCGGCGAGCGTCATTCTCGAGCCGCTGCAGGTCGGGCTGCTGCGGGTGAACATCAAGGGGACGGCTCCGCTGATCCTCGAGAACTGGTCGGTGAAGACGCGGCAGCAGATGGCGCTGAGTCATACCGGCGAGCAGACGGAAATGATTCGGTCCGCACGGAACCCGGAGGAGGAGGCGAAGGAGAAACTCTACCTGACGTCGAAGGGGAAGTACGCCTTCCCTGCGAGCGGGCTGAAGAAGGCGATGGTGTCGGCCTGCACGTCCACGAACAAGAAGATCACGAAGACGTTTCTCATGCAGGCGATCCATGTCATCGGGACGGAGGGGAACCTCGTGGAGTTCTCGTCCCCGGGATATCGGGTGCAGGAGGACATCGGAAGGGTCGGGCCGTCGAAGACGCCTCGTCCGATATGGCGGCCCGTGTTCGATTCGTGGGAGGCGGCCGTTCTTGTCCGCTACAACAAGGCGATCATATCTCCCGCGCAGATCGTGAACATGATGAACCTCGCCGGATTCTCCGTCGGCCTTTGCGGGTGGCGCGTGGAGAAGTCTGGATACAATGGGACGTTCCGTGTCGTCATGTCCGCAGAGAACAAGGAGGAGTGACGATGCGGTACATCTACCGCAGGGGAGGGGCGCGACCCGCGATCCCTGCGGAACAAGTGGCTGCGGAAATAGTCCGCGTCCGTATCAAGTGCGGGAAGGAGGGGAAGGAACAGCAACTGCCGAGGTATCTCTGGCAGGAGGCGAAGCCGGAGAATCATCCCCTTCACTCGTACTTCTTCGATGAGAGCGAGGCGATGCAGGCGGCGAATTGGCGAACGCATAAGGCGCGGCAACTCATCGCGATGGTGTACATCGTCGAGCAGGACGAGAAGGGAGAGGAAGCGGTCTTCGCCCCGGCGTTCCCAAGCATCGCGGGAACGGAGAGTCGGGAGCGTGCATACGAGTCCATCGAGGATGCGATCGCCTCGGACGAGATGCGCGAGCAACTCCTGTCGGACGTGAAGGCGCGGCTGCTGAACATCCGGCAGAAGTACAAATACCTCGTGGAACTCGTGTCGGTGTGGGCCGAGATCGATCGCGTCGTGAAGTAAGGCAACAGAATAGGAACGGATCGGAATGGCGGAGAGGGGAATCGACCGGAGCGGATTGGAAAGGCAGGAGCGGATTGGATCGGAGGGAATTGGAAGGGACCGGAGACGAATGGACCGGATCGGCAGGACAGGATGGGATCGGCATGGAGCAGAATGGAACGGAGGCGACTGGCCCGGAAAGGCAGGGCAGGAGCGGAGCGGATCGGACGGGATCGGAGTGGAAGGGATAGGACGGGAGGGGCGGGGCAGGAGCGGATCGGAAAGGAATGCACCGGCAGGGATAGGATCGGCAGGAAGGGAATGGACCGGAAGAGAGGGGATCGGACCGGAGTAGACCGGCGACGACCGGAGTGGAAGGGCAAGGCAGGAGGGGAATGGAATGGAGGCGAGTAGTACGGAGAGGCAAGGCAGGAGTGGCGAAGACTGGATACGAGGGGACACGACTGGAGTGGACCGGCAGGAAAGGAAGGGAGGGGAGCGGTGAAGAAGGGAGCGTATCGGAAGGGAAGGGATTGGCAGGAGCGGCGTGGAAAGTAGAGGACCGGAGGAGATCGGCAAGGAAAGGAAAGGTGATGGATTTACTTGACAGGGTGGGCGGGGAGTCTTACCCTGTTCTTGCCTTCTCTCCTTCTTCGGAGAGCCCAGCGGATCGCCTCCGCTTGGAACGCCCCGGGGGATTCGCCCCCTCCGGGGCGTTTTTTTTTGCTTTACTTTCTGCTGGACGGGGATCTATCCTCCCCCACAATGGACCCACGGACAAAACGGCTCGACGCGCTGTGGCGGGATGCGGTCCGAGCGCGCGACGGAGAACGCTGTCAATATCGGTCCTGCAAGAACGTCGGAACGGCAGCCCATCATATTTTCTCGAGACGTCACAAGGCCACCCGCTGGGACCCGGAGAATGGAATCCTGCTCTGCTTCTACTGTCATATTCGGATCGCGCACGAGGACCCGGAGATCTTCCGAGATTTTCTCATGGGGAGGTTTCCTCCGGGCAGGTTCGAGAAACTGAAGATGCGGGCGATGGGGATCATGGGGAAGATCGACTGGTCCCTCGTGGAGATGACGTTGAATCAGTACATCAAGGAGGTGAAGGGTGCAGCCACAAAAGAAACGCGCGCTGGTGCTGTTGTCGGGAGGTCTTGACTCCTCGGTCTGTCTGGCCATCGCCGTCGGGGCGTTCGGCGAAGAGAATGTGCGGGCCCTTTCCCTGTCGTACGGTCAGAAACATGAACGCGAGGTAGGAGCGGCGAAGGATGTGTCGACCTATTACGGGGTCCCGCACGAGGTGGTGACGCTGGACCCGGGAATCTTCCGGGGGCAGGGATCGACCCTGACCGACCCGGATGCGCCGCTGCCGAAGATGACCTACGAGGAACTGCAGGAGTCGTTCGGTGTCTCCCCGACATACGTTCCGTTCAGGAACGGGAACCTGCTGTCGGTCGCGGCTGCGCTGGCCCTGCGGCATCAGGTCGGGTACATCTACGCGGGGATGCACGCGGAGGATGCGAGAAACTGGGCATACCCGGACTGCACCCCGGAGTTTCTCGGGGCGATGGCGAACGCGATCTACGTCGGGACCTATCATAAGGTCCGGCTGGTGACCCCGCTGGCGTGGATGACGAAGGCGGATGTCGTTCGGAAGGGGGCGTCGATGAAGTTGCCGTTCGCCTTGACGTGGTCGTGCTACGCCGGCGGGCCCGCTCCTTGCGGAACCTGTCCGACGTGTATCTCCCGGGCGGCGGCGTTTGCGGAAGCGGGAGTCGAGGACGGCGGGAGGTGAGGTCGTGAAGATGATGGTGACGGTGGTGGATTTCTTGGAGTGCGCGCATCAATTGCCGGACATGCCGTGGCTGACGACGAAGAAGTGCTGCAATCTGCATGGCCATACCTACAAGGTCGAGATGGACATCGAGGCGGAAGGTCGTGGCGGGATCGAGATGGAGGACATCGTCGTGGACTTCGGTCGGGTGAAGGAAGTCCTGCGGCGGTTCGATCATCGATACCTGAACGACGAGTTCAAGAAGGTGAAGAACTACGAGTCGAGGCCGACGACGGCGGAGAACTTCGCGACCCTGCTCTGGCAGGAAGTTCAAGAAATTCTACCGGCCGGGACGTTCGTGGTGGGGGTGAGGGTGTGGGAGGGATTCAAGGGCGACCAGTCGAACCTCGTGACCCTGTCGTACTGAGGGTCTCGGAGGTCTTCTACTCCCTGCAAGGCGAGGGGATTCACCTCGGTGTCCCCGCGGTGTTCATTCGCCTGTCGGGCTGCAATCTTCGTTGCGCGTGGTGCGACAGCACGTACGCGTGGAAGGTCTGGAACGATACGAAGAAGGTGTCGGTCCTGAAGATGGTGGACGAGGTGGAGAAGTTCCCGGCGAAGCACGTCGTCGTCACCGGTGGGGAGCCGCTGCTGCAGGCGGGAGTGGTGGCACACCTCGCCCGGGAATTGAAGCGCAAGAAGATATTCGTCGAGGTGGAGACGAATGGGACGATCCCTCCGGCGCCGACCCTGACGGCGGCCATCGATCAATTCAATGTCTGCATCAAGATCGGGAACGCGAAGAACCGGGTGGAGACGGAGATCCCCGACGCGATCATGGCGTTCCTCCGCAACGGGAAGGCGTACTTCAAGTTCGTGGTGGACGATCCCCGGACGGACATGGTGAGGATCAGGGAACTGGAGCGGAAGTACGGCATCCCCGTCTCCCGGATCATACTCATGCCCCGGACCGGGGAGGATGTGCGGGGAGCGGAGCGGGTGCGGCGAATGCAGGCTCTCGCGGAAGTGTGCAAGCGGCAGGGGTACCGGCTGTCGCCCCGGCTTCATGTCGAACTCTGGGAAGGGGTGCGCGGAAGATGAAGGATGTGACGTGGGAGCAGTTCAGGAAGGACTGCGCGGCGTTGGCGGGGAAGTTCATGGGGAAGAAGAGGCATCGGTTCACCGGAGTCTGGGGCATTCCCCGGGGTGGAGGGTACGTCGCCCTCGAGGTGGCGCATCGACTGCGTCTCCCTGTTCACGACGAACCGGGCCGCAGCACCCTGATCGTCGACGACATCGTGGATTCGGGAAGGACGATCGAGCCGTTCCTGAAGAAGTACGTGACGGCGGCCCTGTACTCGAAGCCGCACGCCTCGGCGCGGGCCCATTACCATGTCCACGAGACGGCCGACTGGATTCATTTTCCGTGGGAGCGCAAGGAGGAGACGATCGAGGACAACGTGACCCGGATGCTGTCGGCGATCGGCGAGGACCCGAACCGGGAAGGGCTGGCGGACACCCCGAAGCGGGTCGCGCAGATGTACCGGGAGATCTTTCGGGGGTATGGCGACGCCGCTCCCCGGCTGACGGCGTTCCCGAACGGGAAGGACGGCGTGTCGTATGACTCGATGATCTCCGATCGGGGAAGGTTCTATTCGTTCTGCGAGCATCACATGCTGCCGTTTTTCGGGGACTACTATTTCGCCTACATCCCCGCCCCGGCGGGAAAATTGATCGGGCTGTCGAAGGTGGCCCGGCTGGTGGAGTGGCGCGCGGCGAAACTGCAGATACAGGAACGGCTGGTGAAGGAGATCGTGGACGACCTCGAGGCGTCGATTCAGCCGCTGGGGATCGCGCTGGTGCTGCGGGGCCGGCATCTCTGCAAGGAACTGCGGGGGATCAAGAATCAAGGAGAGATGGTGACATCAGACCTGCGGGGCAGGTTCCGGGAGAATCCGGCGACCCGGGCGGAGTTCCTCGCCCTGCTGGACTGGAAGAAGTAAACGAGAGGAGGAGGCGATGGGCGAAGTGATGCGCGAGCCCGGGGCGGACGAGTGGGAGGACGAGGAGTGGACGGATGTCGTGGCGACGCATTTCGATCCATCCCCGGCGCAGGTGGAGGTGGTGAGTCCGGGCGTGATCTTCGAGAAGGAGGAGGACCGGGTCGAGCAGCGGGAGATCATGGCGGCGCTGTGCGGGAAGTTCCCGTGGATGCAATCGACGGAGATGCCCCCGCTGCATCATTTCGACTTCGAGGTTCACGATCGGAGCGCGGAGATCCTGTTCGCGCTGATGGAGATGAAGAGGCGACACGTTCCGTACAGGAGATACCCGAACATCTGGCTGTCGAAAGCGAAGGCGGACAAGTGCATCGCCGAGGCGAAGGAGCGGGCGTGCAATTTCTATTTCGTGGTGGGGTTCGATGACGGGGTTCGTACCTGCAAGATGTACGATCCGCTGGATGGAGTCCTGAACTGCCCTGTCGAGACGCATGGAAGGAACGGGCGGGTATATGAAAACGGGAAGCCGGTCGTGGAGTCCTGCTACATGATCGACGCCCGGCATTTCGAGAGAACCTGAAATGCGTCGCGTGATGGACGAGATCATCTCGGACCTGCAGGATCTGCATCGACGGGTGACGGACGATCAGGGGGACGCGACCCCGGTGACGCAGGATGATCTGACGGAGGTGATGGCCGATCTGATCGCGGACGTGATCTGGCTGGCTGACGAGATGCGGAAGACCTCGAAGTGATCCTGTACTTCGCCGGAGCAGAGGCGTTCCTCCCGCTGCTGCAGGAGGCTGGGGCGGACTGTCTGTTCTCGTACTACTACATTCAATCGGACAAGCGGGTGGATCTGTCGAAGGTGAAGGGGAGGGTGTTCCTCGATTCAGGGGCCTTCACCGCCATGACGAAGGGCGTGACCATCGACCTGAACGCGTATGCGGAGTTCGTGAAGAGGGTGCTCCCCTTCCTGACGGTGTACGCGAACCTCGACGTGATCGGGGACTACGTCAAGACCCGCGAGAATCAGGAGAGGATGGAGGCGCTCGGGCTGGCTCCGATGGCCACCTTCCATGCGCGCTCGCCATACGAGGAATTGGAGCGGATGGTGGAACGGTACGACTACATCGCGCTGGGGGGAATCGCTCGGGAGCGGAACAAGAGTCGGCTGCGGGCCCATCTCGACAACTGCTTTTCGATCGTGAGGAGGAAGCCCGGGCTGAAGACTCATGCGTATGGTCTGAACGCGTGGTGGATCTGGGATCGCTATCCCTTCTATTCGGTGGACGCGACCTCGTACATCGTGGGCGGGAAGTATCGCCGGCTGATGTCCTTCGATTCGAAGAGCCGGAAGCCCCGCCTGATCGGCATGCAGGATGACGAGGAATCGATGATGCGCTGGCGCGCGATCGTGGAGAAGTACAAGAAACTGAACCTGCGGAACATTCTCTCGCTGATGGAGATGGCGAGGTTCGCTACCCGGGCGTGGAAGGAGCGGGGCGTGGACTGGGATGCCCCCGGGGCCCCGGCGGTGGCCGCCCCCGGGCTGGCGGGGGATTCCGCTCCCGGTCCGGCCTGAATCAAAGCGGCAAAACCCCCCGGAATTCGCACAGAACGCCCCTGTGCTGAGCGCAACGATACCCCCTCGGGGGATAGGATGGGGGTCCCCGTGAGACAGGTTCCTGATAAAAGGGCTAAGTCATTGAAATATAAGGGGGAGAAATGAAGATCGAGTTCGATCCGAAGAAACTGGTCGTGGTGCCGATCGGAACGGTCAGGCCGAACCCGTGGAACCCGAAGGAGGAAGGGACCGATGAGTACGGCCGCATCGTCCGGGGCATCAGGGAGAAGGGGCTGCGGATGCCGATCCCGGTGAGGGAAGTCGACGGCGGATACGAGATCATCGACGGGCAGCAGCGATGGTCCGCCTGCAAGGAGATCGGGTTCAAGTCGATCCCGATCTACAACGAGGGGAAGGTGTCGGATCAGGATGCGAAGGAACTCACGATCTGGTATCAGCAGCAAGTCCCTTTCGAGGAAGTCGCGCTCGCGAAACTCGTTGTCGAATTGTCGACGATGCAGGGCTTCTCCCTGCCGTATACGATGGACGAGATCGAGGAGATGAAACAGTTCCTTTCCTTCGACTGGGCGACGTACGGCATGGCAGAGGTGACGTTCGAGGAGAAGGGGCCGGATGCCAAGCACGACTACAAGGTGACGGAGAGTCAGTTCCGTCGCATCGAGGAGATCGTGGCGGAGCCGCAGGACCGCGATGGAGACACGCAAATACGGGTCGTCGTGCTGCGGAAGATCTACATGACGCCCGCGCAGAAGAAGATCATCGACGTGGCGATCAAGGCTGTGCGGGATGAATTGAAATGCCCGGAAGGGCGGGCCCTCGAATTGATCTGCGCAGACTATCTGGCCGGCGCAGGCATGGCGCCGGAGACCCCCTCGTGAAATAATTTGTTTGACATGGCCATGAGCACCCCCCATTATTCGCCTCAAATGGGGGGGCCTATTGCCGAGCGCGCCACTGAAAGCCTGTCGGGTATCGGATTGCCCCGCTCTCATTCCCTCCGCTGATCGTTACTGTCCAGAACATCGTTCTTCGCAGATTCGAATAGATGACAACTATCGATCGAATTCTCAGTCCCGCGGATACGACTCCCGCTGGCATAGGTTCCGTCGATGGTGGATTCAGCGGGAGCCCATCTGCGTCAAGTGCGGGAGGGCTGCGGAGGTCGTCGATCATATCGTTCCGGTGAGTGGGCCGAACGATCCCCTCTTCTACGCCGAAGGAAATCATCAATCGCTCTGCCGTGGCTGCCACGATGAGAAGCATCGGCGCATAGACGGCAAGTGGAGACGCCAATGAAAGCCGGGCGCGGTGGCCCGATGGTGGGCCGAGGGTGGAATCATGAATCTTTTGACGGAAAACGGCGGTGCGGGGGGGGCTTCATCTCCCGGACATGCGCGAGGCTACCCGCGCTGGTATGCGTGCGCACGCAAACCCGAATTGGCATGGGGGGGGGGTGGTGAAATGACCGTCGGAAGACGCCCCCTGCCCACGGTTCTCAAGGTCCTGCGGGGTACGGATCGCCCGGAGCGGCTGCCGAACGAGGAGCCGAAGCCGAAGAGGAGAATGCCCCGGCCGCCCGCTCATGTGCAGGGTGTGGCGCTGGAGGAGTGGAAGAGGATCTCGAAACGACTCCATCGGCAGAAACTGCTGACGGAAAACGATGGCTCGGCGTTGGCGGCCTATTGCATCGCGTACGAGCGCTGGGCGGACGCTGAGGAGAAGTTGCGGAAGTTCGGGACGGTCATAAAGTCGCCTCGGAACTTCTTGGTTCAGTCCCCGTACCTGTCGATCTCGAACCGTGCGATGGAACAGATGCTGCGGGTCCTGACCGAGTTCGGGATGACGCCGTCCTCGCGCTCCCGCATCGACATCGACCCGGCCGGCTCAGGTGGGGCTGATGAATGGTAGACGACGCTTCCGGCCTGCCGCCGGCGGAGCAGTACGCCCGCGCGGTCGTCTACGGGGAGATCGTCGCGTCCCGCTGGGTTCGCTTGGCGTGCGAGCGATACTTCACGGACATCGAGCGGCAGGACGAGTTGGGGATCTACTTCGATTCGGATGCAGCCCAGCGTGTCATCCGGTTTTTCTCCCTGCTGAAGCACAGCAAGGGGGAGTGGGCCGGGCAGGTCTTCCGCCTCGAGCCGTGGCAGGAGTTCATTCTCTGGAACCTGTTCGGCTGGAAGTGGAAGGCATCGAAGTTGCGGCGGTTCCGCACGGGGTACATCGAGGTGGCGAGGAAGAACGGCAAGTCGACTTTCTTCGCCGGCATCGGCCTGTACCTGTTCGCGTACGATGGGGAGCCCGGGGCCGAGGTGTACTGCGCCGCGACGAAGCGGGATCAGGCGAAGATCGTCTGGGGCGAGGCGCGGCGGATGGTGCAGAAGTCTCCGGTCCTGCGAAGGAAGATCGATCTGTATCGAACGGCGTTGACGGTGGAGGAGAACGCCTCCAAGTTCGAGCCGCTGGGAGCGGACGATGACACGATGGACGGGCTGAACCCGCACGCCTCGATAATCGACGAGTTGCACGCCCACAAGTCCCGGGGCGTCTGGGACCTGCTGGAGACGGCGTCCGGTGCGAGGCGGCAGCCCATTCAGGTCGCCATCACGACGGCGGGATTCGACAAGCAGACGATCTGCTGGGATCAGCATGCTTACCTCGAGAAGGTGCTGGATGGAGTCCTCCCCGACGAAACGTACTTCGGGATGATCTACGCGCTGGACACGGACGACTCGTGGGAGGAGGAGGCGGTCTGGATCAAGGCGAATCCGAACCTCGGCATCAGCGTGAAGTGGGAAGACCTTCGACTGCAGGCGATACGGGCCCGTGATCTTCCGACTCAATTGAATAGTTTCCTTCGACTGCGGATGAATCAATGGACGGAGTCGTCCGTCCGCTGGATTCCGCCGGACGCGTGGGCCCGGTGCGATGGCCCCGTCGATGCGGATGGCCTGCGGGGGACGACGTGCTACACGGGATTGGACTTGTCGACCACGACCGACCTGACGGCGCTCATTCATTTCTTTCCGAAGGAATGCGCCGGGGATAAACACAAAGTCCTCTGTCGGTTTTTCATGCCGCAGGACAACGTGGCGAAGAGGGTCAAGCAGGATCGTGTTCCATACGATGTCTGGATTCGGCAGGGGTTCATCACGGCGACGCCCGGGAACGTCGTGGATTACGACTACGTTCTGAAGCAGGTCGCCGACGATGCAGAGACGTTCGACGTGAAGGAGATCGGGTTCGATCGGTGGGGAGCCTCGCGGATACAGACTCAATTGCAGGACATGGGGCTGACGATAGTCCCGATCGGGCAGGGCTACCAATCGTTGTCGCCTCCCTCGAAGGAACTGGAGAAGATCGTGCTGAGCGGGGAACTGGCGCACGGTGGGAATCCCGTCCTCCGATGGATGGCGAGCAATGCGGTCGTGCGCACCGATCCCGCCGGGAATATCAAGCCGGACAAGGCGAAATCGACGGAACGAATTGACGGCATCGTGGCGCTCGTTATGGCGATCGATCGGGCGAGCCGGGCTGGCGGGGATGTGAGCGTGTACGAGAAGCGCGGCGTCCTTACCTTCTCGCCCGGCGGCGGACAAGGGGAGGCATGATGGGACTCTACGGGAGGATCGAGAGGTTCCTCAACGGCCTGACCCGGGACGTCTCCTTGACGAACGAGAAGGCGTGGAACCCGAGTCTGTGGAACCTGATCGGGGCGCAATCCGTGAGCGGGGAGAATGTGACCGAATCGACCGCGATGACCTATGCGGCGGTCTGGAACGCGGTGGCCCTGATCGCCGGAAGCATCGGCGCCCTTCCGCTTCATCTCATGCAGCGGAAGGAGAAGAGCAAGAAGATCGCGGACAATCAGCGACTGTACTGGGTCATGCACGATCAGGCGAACGATTACATGACGGCGATGGCCTTCCGCGAGACGATGATGTCCCACGTCCTTCTGTGGGGAAACGGATACGCGGAGATCGTACGGAACGGGATGGGGGAGATCATTCAACTCTGGCCCATCACTCCGAATCGCGTGCGGGTCATCATGCGCGACGGGCAGATGATCTACATCGTGCGGGTCGACGGCAAGGACGTCGCCATCCCGAGGGGCAATATCCTTCATGTGCCGGGGCTGGGATTCGATGGCTTTCAGGGGTACTCGGTCGTGGCGATGGCCCGCAGATCACTCGGGCTCGGCATGGCGCTGGAGACGTTCGGGTCCCTGTACTTCTCGAATGGGACCCACCCCGGGACGATCATCTCGCATCCCGGGAAACTCTCGGACGCAGCCCATAACAATCTGCAGGAATCGTTGACGCAGGCGTACTCGGGGCTTGGGAAGTCCCATCGGCTGCTGCTGATCGAGGAGGGGATGACGGTGCAGAAGTTCGGTGTCCCACCGGACGATGCGCAGTTCCTCGAGAGCCGGCAGTTTCAGATCCCGGAGGTCGCCCGCTGGTTCAATCTTCCGCCGCATAAACTCAAGGATCTCACCCGGTCGTCGTTCTCGAATATCGAGAGCGAACAGATCAGTTTCGTGACGGACTCGATCCTGCCGTGGCTCGTGCGGCTGGAGCAGAACTACAATATGCAATTGCTGACGAAGGACGACAAGAACCTGCGCGGGCATGGACGCCTGTATTTCAAGCACGTCGTGGAGGGGCTCCTCCGCGGCGACTCCGCCAGTCGTGCGGACTTCTATACGAAGATGTTCAACGTCGGGGCGATGAGCCCGAACGAGATTCGGGAGAAGGAAGACATGGACCCGTACCCCGGCGGGGACATCCGTGTCGTTCCGTTGAACATGACGACGCCGCAGAATGCCCTGAAGCCGCCCGCGCCTGCTGTCCCTCCGAACAAGGGGAATGGCAAGGACACGTCGGAGGAAGAGGAAGGTCAGGAGGAGAGCGATGTCGAACCCGCGTGAGGAACTGTTGAACTTTCTGCTCAAGAAGAAGATCCCGATTCGCCTCGCGATCGACATCCTCGAGCGGGCGCAGGCGGATATAGAAGAGAAGAAGCGTGGAAGAGAGAAGGCGATCCTGCCGAAATACGAGACGAGATGAAGGAGGTCATCATGTACTACAAGGTGGACGAGGTGGAACGCAGATGCCTGCCGATGTCGGAAGTCGAACTGCGCGTTGACGGGGAGGATGCTCCGAAGATCACAGGGTATGCCGCCGTCTTCAACACATGGGCGGACATCGGAGGGTGGTTCCGCGAGTCCATCCGCCCGGGGGCGTTCGCGAAGACGATCAAGGAGAACGACATCCGGGGCCTCGTGAATCATGACGAGAACTTCGTCCTCGGCAGGAACAAGGCGAAGACGCTGACGCTGCGCGAGGACGACAAGGGACTCGCGACGACGATCACCCCGCCGGGGACGACGTGGGCGAACGACCTGCTCGTGTCGATGCGGCGCGGCGATGTGAATCAGATGTCGTTCGGGTTCATCGTGAACAAGGCGGAGTACGACTACGACAAGGACGAGCGCGTGTTGACGGATGTCACGCTGTTCGACGTGAGCGTGGTGACGTTCCCCGCGTATCCGACGACCTCCGCGCAGGTGCGATCGCTGTTCCAGAACAAGGGGAAGATGCCGTCCGTGACGACCACCGGCACCATCACCGTGTCGAGCGAAGCCGCCTCGACGGGGTGGGTCAACAGCGACGGCACGGCGGTGAGGACGGACTGGGGACTGGTCCCCGGAGGCGTGATCGTTCCCGGCGGGATCGTCCTACCTCCGCCGATCACGGAGGAGTGGAAGGAACTGTACCGGATCGCCGACAAGATTCGCGACCGGCAGGAACTCACCGCCGACGAACTGCGCACGATGCTGGCGTTCCTCCCGGGGCTGCAGGAGAAGCCGCAGGACCCGCCTCCCGCCCCGGCGAAGGTGATGGACAAGTTCACGGAACTGTTCTACAGGGCAGAGAAGGCGACGGCGTGATAACGGGCTTTGCCACGATCCTCCCGTACCGGCTTGCAAACCATACGGGGGGCGAAGCGGAACCGGCTTGCAAACCATTCCGCATCGCATACGAGGTCGGGGTCGGACTTCAACTATCTGACAATACATGCGGAGGTAGGACAGGATGAAGACGATCACGCAGTACCGCGAGGATCTTGCGCGGCTCGTCAAGAAGGTCGGAGACATCGATGCAAAGTGCATCGCCGAGAATCGCGATCCGTCCGCGAGCGAGATCAAACTGAAGACGGAACTCATGGACGGCGTCGACGAACTGCGCACGATCATCGCGACGCAGGAGCGGCAGGAGCGGATGACCACGGACCTCGAAGCCCCGAGCGCGCAGCCCCTGTCGCGCCCGCGTCCGCAAAGCACCCCGCCAGAGGAGCGGCGGCAGGATCGGTTCATGTCTTTCGGTGAGCAGATGGCGGCGGTGTATCGCGCCGGCCTGCCCGGCGGGTCCGTCGATCCGCGTCTGTACAAGTCGCGTGCCATCTCGGGGCTGTCCGAGACCGTTCCGTCCGATGGCGGGTTCCTCGTGCAGACGGACTTCTCCACGCAACTGCTGCAGGACGTGTTCACGACCGGCGTCCTCGCCTCCCGGTGCCGCAGGGTGCCGATCAGCGGCGGCGCGAACGGCACGAAGATCAACGGCGTGGACGAGACCTCCCGCGTGTCGACCCGCTACGGCGGCGTCGTCGGGTACTGGGAGGGCGAGGCGGATCAGTTCACCGGCAAGAAGCCGAAGTTCCGCAAGATCGAACTGACGCTGAAGAAACTGACCGGCCTCTGCTACGCCACGGACGAGTCGCTCGAAGACGCCGCGCAACTGGAGGGCGTCATCCGCGAGTCGTTCATCGGCGAGTTCGGGTTCCTGCTCGACGAGGCGATCGTCAACGGGACCGGCGCGGGCCAGCCGCTCGGGTTCCTCAATGCCGGGTGCCTCGTGACCGTCGACAAGGAGACGGGGCAGAAGGCGGCGACCGTGCAGGCGGAGAACATCGACAAGATGTACTCGCGTCGGTTCGCCGGCCAGACGTCGAACTACATCTGGGTCTACAACCAGACGATCGAGCCGCAACTGTCGCAGATGGCGTACTCGGTCGGCACCGGCGGCATCCCGGTGTACCTCCCGCCCGGCGGCATGGCGGACGCCCCCTACGGTCGGATCAAGGGGCTTCCGGCAATCGCCATCGAGCAGGCGGCGGCGCTCGGGACGGTCGGCGACATCTGCCTCTGCAACTTCGCCAACGGGTACGTCCTCGCGGAGAAGGGTGGCATTCGGTCGGACGTAAGCATTCACGTCCGGTTCGAGTACGACGAGCAGGTGTTCCGTTTCATCATGCGGGTCGACGGCCAGCCGGTCCGGGCGTCCGCGCTCACGCCGTACAAGGGCGGCGCGTCGGCGACCATGTCGCACTTCATCGCGCTCCAGACCAGATCGTAAGGGGGTGATCACATGCTGACCCCCGAGAATATCGCGATCATCATGGGGCACGAGCCCGCCGCGTCGAACGCTCTCGGAGACACGTCCGATGCGATCTCCCTCAAAGGCGCGAAGGGCGTGCTGATCCTCGTCTCCGAGAACTCCGGCGGCGGGGATACGGATCTCGTCCTCACTGTCCACGAGGGGTCCACGGCGGCGCTTGCCGCTGCGGGTGGGACCGCGATCTCCGCGACCTTCCCGATCTGGACGAACCTCGACTGCGCGGCTACCGATCTGTGGACTCGGCAGACGGACGCCGCGACGTACACCATCGACGCGACCCCGGCGAAACTGAATCAGGTCGCGTTCTACATCGACGCCTCGATCCTCGCGGCGGGGAATTCGTGGATCGCCCTCGGGTCGAGCGGCGGGCACGCAAACAATCGCGTCGCCGTGACGTACCTGCTCGACGCGCCACGGTTCGCGCCGTCGCCAACCGCCATCGCGTAAGAAAACGGAGGGAGAGACATGAGCGGTTTCAATATCGCGGAGAACGGACACGTCGTCCAATTGGTCATTCCGCACGACTTGAACGGCGGGGACCATCATAGCGACGTGGTGAACATGGAGGGGTACGCCCACTGCACGATGCTCGTGCAGATCGGCGCGGCATCGCGAGCGGCGGGGGTCATCACCGTCGAGTCGTGCTCCGCGCTTGGCGGTGGAGGCACGAACACGAAGATCGACTTCACCGCCTACAAGTGCGAGACCGCGTACGGGTCCGCGAACGACGACGTCCTCGGCGCGAAGGTTGCCGTGGACGACACGACCGGCATCGTCCCGCCGGCGGGTACGACCGGCATCTTCTACGTCATCGAACTGGAGTCCTCGCAACTGGTATCGGGGCATGTCGGGTTCCGGCTCGACATCGTCGATCCCGCTGCGGAGCAGTTCACTTCAGCGGTGGCGATCTTGAGCGGGTCGCGGTACGGTTCGCCGCAGAGCCCGACGACGGTCGACTAACAAACGGGGGCGGAGGTCTTCACGACTCCGCCCCATCAGAGGAGGACTGGATGCACCAAGAGATTCTGCATGCGATTCGCAAGATCTCGCGGGAGATCGCGATCGAAGAGATCGAGAAGGCGGAGGCAAGGAAGAAGGAGGCACCGCCGCCCGCGCCCGTCGTGGTCGCCGATCCCGTGTTCGGCGGGGGCGATACGTGGAAGTCGACACCGGAGAAGGACAACATCTAATCGGCTGCGTCCGAACAGGGCGAGCCACGGAGGTGAGTCATGTCGAGTTACAGTCCGAGCACGATCGCACGAGTCGCGGACATCAATCGCGGTCTGTGCGTGCAGACGACCACGTTCCTCAATGCGACCTACATCGGGGTCGCGCAGCAGTCGCTCTTCACCGTGAAGGGCGTGATCAGGATCATCTACCTCGGGATCGAGGCGATCACCACATGGTCGGCGGATGCGACGACCCTGAAGTTCGGGTTCGACTCTTCCGACCCTGCGGTGGCAGCGGTCGATCTCTGCACCGCGTCCGGTGCGCTCACGTCCCTCGCGAGGGGGAAACGGGTCGCAGTCAAGGGTGATGCGCTTGCCACGGGTGCGCTCGAATCCGCGAACCAGACCGTGTCGCTCGGGACTTCCCCCGTCGACGTCGGCGCGGAAGGCGGGACGGGCGTGCTCTATCTGACCGGCGCAGGCGCGGCGCAGACCGGAGCGACGGCGACGTCGAAGGTCACGCTGCTGTACGTTCCGATCAGCGAGGGTGCATACGCGGAGGCATTGATCTAACAACCGGACGGCGGGGAGGGAGTTCGGGGAGAACCTCCCCGCCAACATTGAGGGGGAACCGGCATGACGGTATATCAGGTGACGACGATAAAAAGATTCGTCGGTCTGTCGACCGACACGAAGCCGACGGACGCGCCGATCGGTTCCTCGTTCTGGTGCTATGACACCGGGGTCATGTTCAAGACCTACGATGGAACGAATTGGATCGCGTGGAGCGAGAACTCCGTCGTGCAGCCGGGGACGATCGATCTCCATAACGCGGCGAACACCTACGACCTGTTCACCGCGACGGGCGGCGGCGTGTACGTCGAATACTTCACGTTGACGTTGCCGAACAAGGACTTGACCGACGACGCGGCGCTGACCGGCATCACCGTGCAGACGG
>Ga0113563_10000254_pt1 | contig 23734 bp, 25 predicted proteins | sample Mud3Dept3metaG_FD_80117 | JGI IMG/M metagenome (GOLD analysis project Ga0113563, IMG submission 80117) | Freshwater wetland microbial communities from Ohio, USA, analyzing the effect of biotic and abiotic controls - Mud 3 Core 4 Depth 3... | ecosystem: Environmental > Aquatic > Freshwater >... | reverse complement strand
TCCCGGTGCGCTTCCACCCTGCTGTCCCGGAATACCCGCGTGCCCGAAATTCCCACTACCCGGGCCGCCTAACTCCCGATATGCCTCGAGGTTGGCAGGTCCCGGACTTTCGGCCGAGATCCCAATCGTGCATCGACAATTCGGGTGCGCGGGCGGGACCATCACGTCCTCGCCATCCACATCAAATGGCTCGCCCATCCCGACTGTCTGGCCTTCCATCGCTTCGCAAATCGGACACAGCCTATCGTCGGGCGTCACAATCCATTCACGTAGTTCCGCGCCTGTGAGCAGGCCCGCATCTACGGCTTGATTCCACAGCTCCTGCTGACCTTCATTCGAGGCGCGCATCGTTTCCGTGCGTGCAATCATTTCAGCACGAGCTTCGAACATCTCGTTGCTGCGCACCAAGACCTCATCATCAAGGTCCTTGCCCAGGAAACCCTGTTCCTCAAGCTTGTCACGATACGACATCAGCGCAACGCCCTGTCGTTCAGTGAGCCCGATTACGTCGAGAAGTAACTTCGCCGTCTGATACGGGTGACGACCTTGGGTGAACCCGCGTGCAATGATCGCGCGTACCGCTCGACGCGTCTCTTCTGACATATCAACTGCCAGCTTCGCCGCATGCGTGCGAGCCCAGGCAATCGCTCGAGGATTCGCCACATCGAACTTGAGTCCAAACTTCCCTACCTTGGTCTTGGCCGTGCTTGTCTCTGATGGCTTCTTGGCAGCACGGAACTCTAGTGCACTTAGCTCTAGTGCACTTAGGCCTCTATACAGCTCGAACTGCTTTAAGTAATCACCAAGTGGACGACCACCCCAACCTATGTCTATTGTCGTCTTTGCGGTAGCCCCATGTACTTGCAGCTTAGTGAACAATGCATGTAAGTCGTCATTCATTTTCACAGAGTCACCAGCATGCGTTAGCACAGTGACCTTGATTCCGCCATCTCTGACAAAGCCGTGAACGCTATAAGCGTCGTATGCACGCCCTGTAGCCGGCAAGCCAGCGTCTACTAATACGCCCGCGTGTGACGCGTCAAAGCTGTCAATGATGCTGTCGATAAGATCTTCACTGGCCGCCTTACCAAGCACGAACCTATTGCTCTGAGGATCGTATAGGAACAGGCGATCTTTACTGAAGTCGATACGCTCAGTTGGCGCGATAGAATGCGCAGAATCTGCCTTAGGCGAATCACTCGCATCAGACGGTGCGCTTCCACCCTGCTGCCCAGGGATACCTGCGTGTCCGAAGTTACCCGAGCCAGGCCCACCCGCAGTGCGAATCTTCAACCCGTGCAACGTCCCGCTCGTCACAACGATTCGACGCAGCACGGGAATTAAGGCTTCACGCAACCGCGCTTCCCACGATTCGACAAACGCGAGTGCCGCCTGCTCATCCTGAATCGAGGAAGGCTTGAGCGAGGATAGAATCGCTTTCCTCAGCGCAGGCACGAACGTGTCAGCCACAGTGTGAACCGTGTAAGTCTTTTTCTTGGCAGCCGCATACCGTGACATTTCTTCTTCAAATTGTCGCTGCCACTTTGCTTCTCTTTCATCAAGACGATCACGCACGGCACTACTTTCTTTGTAGCGCATGATAGGTGTACCATCTTCCATCTTACCTACACGCGTCAAAGTGCCATCACGTGGCAGAATGCGTTCTTTCTCGTGAAAAGAACCGTATGCGAAATGTGTACCCTTTGGTACTTGCACAGCGATTATCTTACCACGAAATTCACTGGAACCAGGAGGAGTAGTTGACGTGCTCAAGAAGGCCGGAGTCGTGATGCTTCCTTCACTAGGAATCGTGCCTTTGTGAAAGACAGTCATGTTTTCTTCGGTCTTCGATTTCATCTGCAATCGTTCGACGTCGTCCACCATTTCTTGTTCGCGGGCATCGAGTTCTTTACCCGCAATCAGCTTTGAATTGATGGCCCATGAGTTCTCAGTACGCCCGTATCCCTCGTCCTGTGGCACGCCACGCTGTAGCGGACCAAACTCTTTTGCAGGCGGAAAGTTTCCTTCGCCCGGTGCCGAGCCACCTTGCTGTCCCGGAATTCCCGCATGACCGAAGTTTCCTGAACCCGGACCACCAAGATGTCTCGTGCCTACTTCGTCAGCAGTCCAGGGTCCGTGATTACGAGCGCGTATCTGATTCTGAATGGCTTGCGTGGACGTGTACTTGCCTTCAGGCTTCGCCTTCAACAAGTCGTAATACTTGTCCTTCGCCATGACGACAGCGGTGGTCGGGTCGATAACCTTTTCGTCACGTTCAACCCATGCGTGATCAAACGTCTTACCATCGATGTTCGTCACCTTGCCATGCACAACGATGTCGTCCTTCTCACCGTGCAGAGCATTCCACTTATTCACATTTGCAAAGCACAGGCCTTCTTTGCCTTTGAACTCAGCAAGATCCTCAGCACTCTCACCGCTGCCGCCCTGCATACCAGGCCGACCAGAGTGGCCGAAGTTACCTGAGCCGGGACCACCAAGCACACGTGCCTTCTTCGGTCGCGGTGCTGTCACCGTGAACTGACCCGTTTCCCAAACGAAACGAGAAGAGGCCTTCACCCGTTCCTCACCACACTTAAACGATTCGGGCCAGTCACGATGAACAACGTGCCACGCGGCAAAATCACCTCACGCTGATGCGAGTACAGGTGATTCCCGATCGTCTTATTCACGTCAAGTGCAGGGTGTGCACGCGGAATATGAATAGCAAGCGTTACGAAGTTAGGCGCTGCAACGTCATCTTCTTCAAGTACACTCTTAATCTCAGGATCCTTGCTCGTCGAGATGTACCCTTGGTCAGACACGTAGTACCCAAGTCGTGCACTCGTCATCTCGGCTGCGACTTCCGGAGGCACTGCACGATACACAGTCATCGATTCGTGATTCGTGCTTTGTGCGATAGCGCGATCAAGTGCTCTGACCTGATGATACGTCTCATCGTCCAGTTCATTCACTTTCTTACCTGAACGAAAGTGTTGCTGTGCTGTCTCCATGAACACGCCGTCCACGTAGTCATTCACCGCTTTGAACTCGGGTGTGCCTTTGACGATACCCTGGCTCGAGGAGTCGCTGCCGTCTGAAGGCGCACTCCCACCTTGCTGCCCGGGAATGCCCGCGTGGCCGAAGTTCCCACTCCCGGGTCCGCCTAACAGGCGAGCACGCACCACTGCCACATACTTGGCAGCGAGCGATGGAGCGAGAGGCAGATCAATCATGCTTAATGCCGAGGATCTCATCGATCGTATCGACGTCGTTTGTCTCGATGGCCGTGGTCAGCGCATGAAGAATCGCTTCCTCATATTCCTCGGCAGCGCGAGCCTCTTTCTTAGCGGGCTTCACGGCCTTCTTCACGACTTTCTTTGCGGGTTTCTTGATGGGCTTGCCTTCCTCATCAAGTTCCTCTTCCTCGTCGACTTCCTCTTCGTCGTCGTCGACTTCGACTTCCTCTTCCTCCTCAGGCTTTACTTCCTCGGGAGGTGTTTCATTTTCCGGGACACTAGGTGCAGGCGAGGCTTGCTCTGGAGGTGGAGGAGTTGCCGCAGCAATCTGCTCAGGGGTGAGCGGCTCGAGCCCATACCACGTGTCCCGGATCTCTTCGGGTGTAAACACAATCGTCTTCTGTGTCGCGTTTACACCAGCCCAATTTGCAGCGCCCGCACCGCGCTCTTGTTCAGTGAGCGCCTGAATATGCGACCACTCAACTTGGTACTCACCTTCCTTACGAAGAGGAGGCAAGTACCCGAACTCGAGCAATCTATCAATGAGCGGGCGAACGATGTTTGGTTCTGCGTATTCAGTGCGTCGGCCCGTCACCTGATCGCGCCAGTTCTCACGGTCCTGAGATGACGCGAGCTCGCCCATCTCACTACCTGTAAGAATGCGTTTCGGGATAGCCAATGCACCCGCAATCTGCGTGATGATCGCGTCAGCGGGACTCGAGAAATTTGCCGTGTCACTACCGAGGACATCCACGCTGACCTTGCGCGTCTGCAGCATACGACGAATCTGATGCTGATACTCTTCAGCTTGGTCGTGAAGTGCAGTACGTTCCTCAGGCGTGAGCGTGGTGTCCTTGTCGATGTTCAGGTGCAGTCCCTGATTCGCACGCAACCAGAATGCCTCAGCGCCACCACCCGTAATCTTATCGAGATCATCGAGCAGATTCCACACCGGCTCAAGGACGGGAGACCCATACACGTCGTTATCGAGACAGCCTTCAGCGACGTGAAGAATACGCGTCCAGTGTACTGGCTTATTGAAGTCACCTGACGTTTCAGCAAGCTTCGTCAAACGATACGTGGCAGGCAATCCATACCGCTTATCCTTGGGATCCTGCACGAGCGTGTCGATTGTCGCGTCTGCTGATATTGCGGCGGACGTCACATTCGTCGAGCCCGGGCCTCCACCACCTGAGAAGAGTGTCAGATAAAGAAGCCCACCTGGCTTGCCTTTTGGGAGTGGCGTGGAAGGATCGCCCGGCGCACCGATGAGCATCACCGCGTAACTGCTCAAACCCGCCAGCGTGTCAAGGCGACGTAGCGTGGCCCACAGTTTGAGTTGATCGTTCAGCTGCTTGATCGCTTGCTCGAAAGGCGTGTCAACATTTGGGTTCTCGTCTTCAAAGATCTCGAGCCCGCCACGCCACGTCGCCTTCGGATACACCTCAACGATTCGACGAGCAAGGCCACCACGCGTATAGCGAGCGCGGTAGTCCTGCCCGAGCAGGGTGCGTGCATACCCGAGCACTGAGTAGAGGTCCCGCTTATCGTTGAATGAAAGCCCGTGCCGCTGTGCAAACATCGCACGCTCAACAAGCACGGATGCCAGCGCTCGCATCTCAGGCTTGCTCAATGTGCGAAGATCCGAGGAGACTTCTTCTACCATACGTAGTACTCCTCATCGGGCACCGGCTCCATAAGCACGGCATTGAACGCGCAAGAGGACGCGTCTACTTGGTCGTCATGCTTTGCGGTCGGGAACCCACTCAACTCTTCGACGTATTTCGCGTTCCACGCACCACGCAAAAGCCAGACATTCCCAGCCTCGCACTGTGCACGAAATGGCTTACTGCGCGTAACTTTGGAACCGCTTATCGACACACCCGCATAGTCATACCCGACCAAAGCTTTCGTGCGCGCAGCGATGACGGCGACTCCCGCGCTGCCACCTTCTTTTTCTTCGCGTTGCGCGCATGCTTTGCCGTCGATCTCGGCTGTGCTACGTATGAGGCCATCCACACCGCTTGGCCCAAGCTGTTGACGCTGCACGTCAAGAATAACGAATCGGCCTGTCGAGGAGATCTTGCCTGTGGCTTCATCTTTCTTAAACTCCTCACCGATCTTTACTCCCACCGTCCAGTCGCCACCACCTTCTGTTCCTGCTGTATCCCATCCTCGTGCTTCTCGCATCAACGCAGGTGGAGCATCGAGAACGCGACCAGCAAACCACTCTGACTTAAAGAGGCCACCGCCACTCGGTGCGGGTCGCTGCTGATACAGTGCGGCCCAATCGTACTCACCAAGAGTCGCACGGCGTTTCTTGAGCTCGGAGTGCGGGTATTTAGAAGGCCATAGTGCATCACCTACGTGTCGATATTTCTCAGCCACCTCCGCAATTGCTGGGAACGACAAAACCTCCCACTGGTCAGCATCAGGATTCTCTGCAGCAAGACGAAGCAGACGTCCTGCGAGATCGTCCTCGTGCCACCGTGTGAGGCACAGAATAATTGAACCCTTACTTCCGAACTGCCGTGTTGCAAATGCTGATGTGTATTGGTCCCATACACGGTTCCGATACACCTCAGATTCAGCTTCTTGTCTGTTCTTAATAGGGTCATCAATGATGCCGATGTCAGAGGTCTTACCCGTGATAGACCCCATGATTCCTGCACCAATATAATAGCCACGCTCGCCCACTATATCGAACTGGCCTTGGGTCCGTTTCTCGGTGTCCTTAGCCTCACCAAGACGCGTCTCAGGAAAGAGTTCACGATAAGCGGGTGAATCAATAATCTTTTGCACATCACGGCTCATATCCTGTGCGAGTGAATCGCTATATGAGACCGCAATAATTCGTGCTTCGGGTTTTCTACCGAGGATAAAGGCGGGAAAGCAACGACTTACTTGTTCCGACTTGCCATTCTGAGGAGGCTCGAAGATCATCAATCGACGACAACGCCCAGTAAGCACTCGCTCAAGAGCATGTGCTACTACACGATGGTGCCAATTGACTTCGTAGTCGGGACGAACGTGTTGAATGAAGTGTAGAAAGTCCTGACGTGCAAGATCACGCTCTAGGCGATCAAGCTCATCCTCTATGACATGCTCAAGAGGTTCATCCGATGAACTTTCAATTGACTCGAACAGAGTCGTCAGTCACTGTTGGCTCATTCATTTGGGTTAGAGTACTTGTGACCGGCACATCAATGGCATCGTTCTTAGCTGCCACTTCCTGCGCTGCTGCAAGAAGTGCTCTTGCTCGTGCTTTCAATTCTTCAGGCGAACGTGGCGCGCGTTCCGGAACACTCAACTCAACACGCTCAACCGGACGACCGTATAGATAGAACACGAGCAGTTGGAAGATCGCGGGTGGGAGCGTACCTTGATACATCTGCTCCCGCACGTGATTCTCGAACCGCTCTTTGTCCTTGCCATCCTTACCATGGAGCACGCGTTCCGCAAATGCTCGCTGCTCAAGTGTCTGCTTATTGAGGACACCCTTAGGCCGCCCTACGCGACGCGGCTGCACGACATCAGGCCCAGTGTTCCCGTCCATTATGATTTCAACACCTACACTGATGGGTCAATTATATCATACAAATCTCATATTTTCGCAGTCATTTCTCTCACACCACCTATATTTTCACTCACTCATTATGCAGCATCTTATTACGATTCCTGTACAGGAGGAGAGCACACTCACAACTCTCCTATTACATTCACATCTCTCCCACTTATGCTCAAGTTTCTCCTATCACACGCACAATTTGCACAAAATGCATGCACGCTCGAGGTAAAATGGCCGGAAAGGTAACGAGTAACAGGATTGGGTCTGTTTACCTGTTGGGCTCGATTATCATTGAAAAATCACGCATTTTTTGGGCAGGTAACACGGTAACCAGCCGACCCATATTAGATTTGTAGAGTGCACGGCCGGTATACGACTCTTCACTTTCTAAACCAATATCATATTTCTATTGTTACCTTGTTACCTTGTTACCTTGAGAGAAATATATAATAGAAATCGAGTTGAACAGGTAACACCACAGGTAACGAATGGGTAACATCTAATGGTAGTCCAAACTGACTCACGCTATGTTAGAACAGGTCTTCCGCCTCAGCTACTGGTTGCGTAAAGGTATGTGGGCCTCGAAGCTTGATGTACATCTCTCGCGCCGTTTGTAAGTTGGGTAGGAGGTAGAAGCGGTGTCCTGTAGACTTCTGTTGATACGTTCGCGGGTATGGCTCATCGAGCACTGAGTGTAAGAACAAACGTAATGCAGTCCGGGATCCGACGTCCCATCTTCGATTCATCCGCTCCACTGTTCGGGCATAGTGTTCATACACCTCATCACTCGCGACGCGATACTCCTGATATGGGCCCTGACTTGCGCGTGGGCCCGGCACGTATTCGTGATCTGAACTCCAGAACACACCATCGTCGAGTGCTTCACGCCACCACGCCTCCTGTGGTGACTGCGAGTACTCTTTCTGCTTACGTCGCTCTGGTGTGTCAGGAATGTCAGCCAAGACGATGTCTGACTTATGACGCAACATATCATACAAGAATGCGGCCAAGCCTCCATGCTTGAAGAGCTCATCGTGTACAGCCGCAAAGAACGTGTGATTGTTTTGTTGCTTCTTACTGATGGTTAACACCGCGAAGCGACGGTCATCAAAACTCGTGGGCACAAACCAATTTTCATTTGAGGCCACCATCATATGTATGTAGCTCTTCACGGTGATGGTGTCAATGCCTTTACGTTCAATCGCGATGGTCTCCTCGGTAATCATGCGCTTCAATGCGCCGAGGCCCGCCTTCCCGGCTGCCCACACCGCCTCATCGGCAAACACCATAATGGCATTATGCAAGTGTGCGTTAAACCGACCAAGAATGCGTTGTTCTGAATCGAGATGTAAGAAATGAGGACCGAAAAGGTGACCAACCCAACGTGCAAATGTACTCTTACCCGTGCCTGGTGCGCCACGGAATGCAAGAGCGACTCCGATTGGGATGTCCGGGTGTTGAATCGTCTCAGCAAGCCACTTTAAGATATATGCTAAGAGATGTGGGTCACCGTTCGCAATGAGGTCGATGTGTTGTCGAAAGAGTGGCCATTCACCGCGTTTCGGCTCTACTGCCCAACCCTGCCACAAGTTGTAATAATTCGTATTCCCAACACGGCCATTCGGGTTAAGCTCGATACCGTTATAAAAGCGGCGTGCTTTATGCCGCAACCAGGCGTCACCCAACGGACGCATGATGGGTTGTGCACGACCCGTCGTCCCGACCTGCACGACCTCGGGATGTAAGAGGCTCATTACTGTGGGTTTCGAGAATCGTAAGAGTGGGCGATTGTCCTCCACAGTTTCGCTGAGGAGCACCATATCACCCGACTGCATGAATAAGAGTGCATATTGTTTGTTGAGTTCGATGATGCGGCGCTCGAGGTCCACACTCTCTGTTGCGCCCCACAACTTTCGGAGCGTGTCGACAAAGGAAAGGGCGGAGAGGTCTGCAAGCTTGCGTGCACCCATCACCGCGTCATCGACAGAGCGTGCATAGGTGGTGCGGAACTCGAGGTCACGGTCACTTGCTTTCACATCACCCGCATAGGCACTGGCACGCGCGATGAGATGGAGTGCTTCAACTTCAGTGATACTCAACGAACGAAAGAGGCCAGCAAGCGCAAGAGACCACTCATGACGAGCACCGGGTGGGGCGTAATAACGAGCCACCATACAACACGTGGCCAAGAGTTTATGTGCGCGAATAAGCATGTCTGAGTCGACAAAGGGTGCATCACCGATGGGCTCGACCCACGTGAGTATCTCACCCGTTTCAGGATGTATAGAAGGTGGTGCCACATCCTGATGCTGTGCACGTAATTCGAGGAAGGTCTTGTTGGCAGTAAGATCCTTAAAGGCAAGTGTTTTGTCAATCCCGCTCGAGAAATACAGGCGTTTCCGGTGAGTGTGAGTGCCACGCCCCCACATGGCGCCCGTCGGCGGGAGAAAGAATTCGGCCAGTGCTTCGGCTTCGGTACAATCACAGTCGGTGATGACGACTGGGATGCCGTCGTCGGGATCTTGGGCCACTGACCGAATGCCAATACCGTCATCAGGCTTGAAGTCCTCGGGTGTAAAGCGTAGCCGCGACTTCATATCGAAGCCGTCTTGGGCGATAGCTTTGGACTTATGCTTGAGTGGGATAACTGGCCATTGTTTACTAATGTAGAGTGCTGCGTATTCACTAACGGTCACTGGTCACGCCTCCAGACTAGGTGAGGGGCTCGGGCTTCGGAACTGGCGTGAGCAATTCCGAACGCCGCGCAACTCGACATGCTGTTCCAAGGAACGAAGCAAGTCTTCACGGGCGGCTATTGGCCTAATAGCAACCCGAGCCGGCCTCTATTATACCATCGATTCGGCATCGTATCCTAGGCATATCCGTGCAAATATCGAATAATTTCACACAAATCATGCACGCATTATGTATGTAAGAGTCTCACGCTATGTAAGACACCTCTTACATAATGCATCTCATTGTTGGTGGTCAATGCTGGTATAATAGTCAGCACAGGCTCACACTCTTGTGCAGTGTATTTGACACGCGCATGACTATGCGTGCAAGCGTTACGAGACGCACTCACACGCCACAAGGACAAGCACACAAATAATCGTGCAAGCGTTGCAAGGACATTCACACGTGAATGAACAAGCACACAAATACTTGCACAAGCACACATTTAAGTGTTTCCGTTAAGGATTTCCTTGATATAATTGGTCTTGTCGTTAATCACAGTTACATCAAAGGAGATGTACACATGGCCACGTTGACACGTCACACGATTTACAAGAACGGCGGTGCATCGTACCGTCAGGCCGGGGTGCGCGCCTCGGTGTACTGCGGTCCCAAGATGTTCTCTGGCCCGGCGCCGGAAAGCATCGAGTTCGGCGCAGAGAATCTCGCCACGCCGAACACCGCCACCATCGACAAGACCGCGGCCATCGAGGCCAAGGCGGCCGCGAAGGCAGCCAAGGCTGAAGAGAAGATCAAGGCAGCGGCAGCGAAGGCCGAGGAGAAGGCCAAGGCAGCCGCGGCCAAGGCTGAGGCGAAGGCACAGGCCATTGCCGCGAAGGCTGCCGCGAAGGCGCAGGCCGCCAAGGAGAAGGCTGAGGCCATTCTCGCGAAGCAGAACCAGCCGGCTGACCAGCCGACGATGTAGGTTCGCACTACATGCGATCGGCCGCTCTCATCCCAGCGAGGGCGGCCGGTCAACCTACCTCGACGAGCACGCGGAGTGACAGAATGAACCTAGGCCGTGGTGCCCACCCACCTCTAATCTTTCACGACAACACGGTTGAGAAGTCTGTCTACGATACGTGGGAACCGACATACATGCGTCGATTTCCCGAGGTATTTGCACCCGTTCATGAGATCATCGACAAACGAGTGACCGAACCCGACGCACGCCCGCCATATTACCGATTCATCATGCCGCGATTTGAGTCAGCTGTGTCAGAAGATGTGTATATGGGATTGCTCGCTGGTGCCCAACGCCTTCAAACATTGTGGGCGGTGAACAGCAACGAGACAATCCCATACTGGCGTGAACGACTATTGACACATCTTAAACAGCAAATCGAGACGCACCAGTTGTATGTGGATGTCTATACGCTCGCGCATGTGATTGAGCAGTTACCCAACCCGATCTCACCGGGTTGTTGCATACACGGTGATGCCACGCTCGCGAACTTGTTATGGGAACGACCAACCAATAAGTGGTGGTGGATAGACCCACTCAGACGGCCGTTCATTCCGAATGACCCGCACGTTGACCTTGGGAAGATGTTTCAGTCGTGCTTTGAATACGAAGCGGTACTGACACACGTCACCAATCGCCCCGCGTTCAATCACGATGTCGCGCGCCGACTCGCAGAAAAAACACATCTGTCGTATGCCGCTGGTCGACTCTGGCTCTACATTCATTTAGTTCGTTTACTCCCGTATCAAGTTTTGCGGGTGCGTAAGATTTACGAGCATGTCTTGGCACGCTGGCCGTGGTGGGCCACGGTGTGATTGTTTACGACCTCGATGGCACGCTCATCGACACGCATGAAGCGGTGCGTCAAGCATATCTGGTGGCAGGCGTAGAGATGCCAGACGATGCATGGGGCAAAACGTGGCAAGAATGGTTGCCCGACTTTCAGAAGCATAACCTGAAGAATCTGGCATATCCAGAGATGCTTCGCAAATATGCCAAGCCGCTCCCACTGTATTACGATGCGATCAAGTCACGTGATGCCGTTCTTACGGGTGCATCGCGTGAAGCTGTATATGCGATCAAGAAGATCTTTCCCGGTTTACGTATTGCAATGATGCGCGCGACACGTAAGCGAAAGCTTGCATGGTTACGCCGACAACGTGTGTCCATCTCAAAGCCTGGGATTTATGTTGATGACGACGAGATCACACGAGAGCTTGTAAGAAAGGAATTACCGTGGTGGGTCACGCTTTCTCCGGAGGAATTTCTGGTCTCATCTTGGCGGCGGGTGCCAACACGCGACTTGACGGCATCGTCCCACCCGGGATGAAACCATTCGTGTTGATGAACGGGCGTCCGCTCATTCATCACGCACTGCAACATGCACATGCATGGGGCGTGCAAGAGATCACAATTGTGGCATCACCGGGTAATGTGCAACATCTGGTGACAATTTGCCAGAACACATATCAGTATGTGATTCAACCGCATCCTTTAGGTGTACTGGATGCGCTCTCACGAAGCATCCGAAATGTCCAGCATGAGTGGGTACTGATTTTGTGCGCGGATAACGTGTTCTCTGACCCACCAGAACTCGTGACTGGCCCGGGCTTCGGGGCACGGGAACTCTATGATGCGGATCAGTGGAAGCGGTTCACGCGGTATCGTTGTTCAGAAGGCGTGACCTTCATGATTGAGGCGAGTGAGCCGGACCCGGGTCAGGGCTGCTGGATTGGCCCACTCCTCCTCGAGACTACACGGGTACGCACGTTCCTACCACAGTGCGAAACGATTGCACAGCTCATCTTCAAGGCATCCAACGATGGAACACAGCTTTTGCCATGGCCGATGCAATGCTCTGACCTTGGGACACCGGAAGCTATTTGGTATGGCATAGAGTAAGTTGGCTTAGGCGCGCCATCAGGCGCATAACAGCTTCACGAAAGTGGAAGCGAAGAGGTGTTCACATGAGTAAGTCTATCTTGCAGCGTGTAAAGGCCGGTGAACGGCTGACGGCTGAAGAAATCTTTGAGGCATTCGAGCGTTTGGAACGCCTTGAAGGTGTATCAGATGAGAAGCCGAAGACGAAGCCGACCAAGAATGAATTGGTGGCTCATCACCTGGCGATGTTAGCAGAGGGAAACGTTTATAAAGAAACGGTCCCGATGCTGATGTACCGGCCGCATACGTCGACTCTGTTTTACTGTGTTGCAGAAGCAGAGCATGATGGTGTGTGGTTGATTGCGGAAAAGCGGGGTGGAGGGGTGCGTCAACCGAATGGCGTGAGTGCCCAAGCACCTGCTGAACGGCATGATGCGGCGAACAAGGCGATTGGCGAGTTGTTCACGTATCTCTTGCAGATCATCAGTAAGCGGTAGTTAACTGAGGCGCGCCTAAGCAACCGCCTATTAGGAGAAAGCATGAAGCTCGCATACGGTAAGCTAGGTAGGAGTATTCCGCTGTCGCTTGAGTCTGCCTCAAACGTGGGTGGTGACATCGAAGTCATCCTTTTACTGCGTCGTCTCCTCGAGGATGGACACACGGTGCACGTGATTGGTCGCAATCGTAACGACTTCACGCATCCGAACCTTATCAATCACTGGGCACCCGGTGGTCTCTTTGATGACGCGCCGCCGTCGTCTCGTGCACACGGCCCGGAGTTCGCAGCCTATCGCGCATTTCTCAACGATGCCATTCGCGCGCTCCCTGAAGTCGATGCCACGCTCATTTGGCTCGGTCAGCACGGCACGAGTTTACATCCTGTACCGGCCGTGCAGGAGGGTAAGCTTGGCACATTCACGAATCCCATGGGGAGCGACGTGAACTACGGGTTCCCACTCGTTGAGTATGTGAACCAGCGAGATGTGAAACCGTTCTGGCTTTGTCCTGACCCACGTAACATGATCAAGTTCCGTGACTTGTGGGACCCGAATCAGCGCATCATCCTGGCACAGTTCAACACGGGTAAGAATAACACATTCTACGATGAACGTGACGGGAAACTGCGGTCTGGTAGCACGCGATACTCGTATAGTGGCATTGAGATGCTCGCTGTCACACCACAAATCAATATCCTTGACCGGCTTGCGGAACCTCCTTCTCAGGCCTTTGGCATCCTTGTTAATGAGGGTTACAGCAACCTTGGGAACAAGAGTCGTCTCCCGATTCTCCAACACTGGTGCAAAGACCTTCCAGAGTATGAGATCTTCGGTACGTGGAGTGCGCCGAGTCAATTACTCTTGAAGCGAGTAATTACTGCGGTGCCATTGGCCGAGGTGACGAATACACTTCGTCGGTGGCGTGCGACGATCACGCTTCCTGCTACAGGTGGCGGGTGGGCAACGTCCAAACCATGGGAGTGTTTCAATGCAGGAACGATCTGCTTCAAGCATCCAGACTACGATTCGCAAGGACATATCTATTCGCGTATCCACATGGATGCTGAATTGTTGACCTTCTTGAGTCCACCCACGGTGACAGGATTGCTGACGCGACTGAAGCAACTTGAGGACATCGAAGTCTGGAAGAAGTTTGTGCGGCTGCAATGGGAGTACTACCAGCAATCGCTCAAGCGTTTAGATTATGGGTGTCGGTTCGTCTACGAAGCACTCGGTATCTGGGGCTCGTGACATGCCTGTAATCATAGTGGAAGGTCCTGACGGGAGTGGGAAAACAACACTCGCGCAGTATCTTTCATACGAGTTGTATCTTGACTATCATCACGAAGGTCCTACGCCCATTGACGTGTCACCCATAGACTACTATAGTCAGTTGCTACGTGCAGCCACAAACACTGTGTTTGATAGATTGGCATTGGGTGAGAGAGTGTATGGGCCTATTCTTCGTGGGAGCGACCGACTAGGCCATAGTGGCTGGATTACATTCCAAACACTCGTGTGTGAGATGCAGGCATTACAGATCATGTGTCTGCCATCGTTGAACGTGTGCTTCGAGGCGTGGGCATCAGGACGTGAGGAATTGTTTACGAATCGAGAGCAATTCGTCCGAACATACGATGCCTTTCGTCACAATACGAGAAATCATTACGTGTATGACTGGACGAAACCATTCGCACTCTTCAACCTTATGGAGTTCATCCATGATAATCAAGGATAGCTCCGCGGCAGCCATCTGGACACGACTTGTTGACCGCCTGCTTCATCAAGGCACGACTGTTGCACCGCGCGGGTTGGCATGCAAAGAGCATCTTAATGTGACGCTTGAACTGACGAACGCACTGAACAACATCATCTATTCTAAGGTGCGTAACGTGAGCTATCGTTTCATGGTAGCAGAGTGGTTGTGGATCTGGTATGGCCATGACGACGTGAAGACGATCTCACAATACAACAAGAAGATTGCGGACTTCAGTGATAACGGCGTGAACTTCAATGGTTCGTATGGAATCCCGATTATCAAGCAGTGGCCACATATCTTGAAGACACTTCAACGAGATCCCGATTCTCGTCAGGCCGTCATTCAAATCTATCGCCCACCGCTCTTTGAGACAAAAGATGTGCCATGCACGTTGAGCATACAGTTTTTGTATCGCGCACAGTGCTTGCATACAATCGTGAACATGCGTAGTTCAGATGCGTGGTTGGGGATCCCATACGACATCTTTAACTTCACGATGCTTGGGAACATTCTCGCTGCACAACTCGGCAACGTGCTTGCTACAAGTCTTACGATGAACCTCGGGTCAAGTCATCTTTATGCGGTCAATCATGAGGCAGCGAAGAAGGTAAGTGACCAACCATTTATATCCTACCCGTCTCCGCGTCTTCATACATCACCACCAGACTGGCTCGAACGTGTTCTTGTGAATCGCACCTTAGACATCTCACCTATCGAGGTTGTGCACGGCGGGTACTGGTTGCAATATGCACGGTGCTTGACAGCGGCGACCAACGAAGATGCACTGAAGGCACTATGCGATTAAACCACGACGAGTACTACTTACAGATGCTTGACCTTGTGGCCGCCAGAAGTACGTGTGCACGGCGAGCTGTTGGCGCGATTATCACCGATACGAAGCACCACATCTTGAGCACGGGTTATAACGGTGTCCCGAGCGGATTCACGCATTGTATCGACACGCCGTGTGTGGGACGCTACGATCCACCGGGTGACTCCTCGAGATGTATGGCGGTACACGCCGAACAGAATGCGTTGTTGCAGTGCTCACGACTTGATTTAGCAGCCGTGATGTATACGTCTTGCGTGCCATGCTTCACGTGTGCGAAGATGATTGTGAATACACATATCACACGTGTCGTAGCTCTAAAGACATACGCTGACACGACTGGATTGAGTGTGCTTGAGGCAGCGGGCATTACAGTTGAGGTTTTAGGTTGGATACCATCATGAATGATGTCGTGAAATTCTTAGGATGGACACCCAAGGATGGCGAGATGATTGGTGCGCTCATCTTATTCATTGTCATCTTCGGATTCATTCGATTCGTGATGTGGGCCAGTAAGCATGACTGACTTGTTTGACCTCATACACGCGGAGGACAGGGCAGTGCGCTATGGCGAGTGGGAGCCCGAGGCACCACCTTCGTTGACAGGTGTGCACGAGGTGTACTTAGACTTTGAGACGACGGGTCTCAAGTGGTGGGAGCAGCATCGTCCAGTAGGTGTGGCCTATTACTTGCCTGATGGTCGCACGGGTTACTTGCCGTGGGGTCACCACGGTGGTGGCAATCTCGATGAGGCCATTGTGAAGGAGTGGTTTAAGCGAGAGGTACGCAGCAAGCACATCATCAATCTCAACACCAAATTTGAGTGCCATATGGCGAGATCGTGGGGGATTGATTTCGAGGAGCAAGGCAACACCGTTGCGGATGTGGCACACTACGCCGCGCTGCTTGACGATCATCGTCGGACATTCAGTTTGCAGGCGTTGTGCGACGAGTTCCTTCCTGACGAACAGAAGGTCACGCGGATTAACGGTGAGGAACTTGATGGGTCGCGCATGGCAGAGTATCCCGCAGGCATGATCGCTGTGCGGGCGATGGCTGACGTGCGACAGGTTTTTAAGCTTAGTGCATTGTTCCTGCCGCAGCTTCGTGAGCAAGGCTTGATGCGAGTGGTTGAGCTCGAGAACAATTGCATCTATGCCACGGCAGAGATGGAACGTAATGCCGCACTCATTGATATGGGATTATTGAAGCAGTGGGTGAAGAAGTCAGAGCAGGAATATCTTCGCATTTGCTATCACATTCGACAAGAGAGTGGCATCGATTTCAACCCGGATAAGAACACCGCGTGGACAGCCCTCTTCAAGAAGCTTGGCATACCCATTCAAGAGTTCACAGAGACCACACGGGATCTAGACGAGAACGAACGACGCGGGAGTTTTACTGACGCGATTATCAAGGACATCGAGCATCCAGTCGTGAAGCTTGCAAGGCGCGCAGGTAAGTTAAGTAGTCTCCGAAGTAAGTACTTGGGAAAGTACTACGCGACTATCGGTCCAGACAGTCTCTTACGATTCGCGCTTCATCAATTACGTTCAGACGAAGGCGGCACAATCTCTGGACGGTTTTCGAGTTCAGCCATCAAGATTGGCAAAGAGAAGATTGGCGCGAACATTCAGCAAGTTATGGCCACAGAGAAGCAGCGAGTGACGTGGGGCTACGACGAAGATGACGCGTCACATGACGACGAGATCTTTCTGATTCGCAAGCTATTCATTCCGAGCACAGGTCTGATGTTGGCCGCAGATGCAAAGCAAATCGAGTATCGTATCTTTGCAGATTACACGCGGTCACCGAAGTTGCTTCGTGCGTATCGTGAGAACCCTGACCTGCGGTTTCACCACCATATCTGGGAGATGCTAAAACCATATAAGCCAGACCTCACGTATAAGCAGCAGAAGAATATGAACTTCATGCGAGTCTATGGTGGTGGGATCGTGAAGCTGGCACTCATGCTTGGCCACATCACTGCATCACAGGCTGACGCGCTTAACCAAGAGTACCCGAATAGACCGGTGCCGCGTGAGCATTACCTGCTCAAACAGACATTAGAGATCGACCGCATTTACGCACAAGAGATGCCCGAGGTCAGGCCACTGCTTGAAAAGGCCAGTCAGTTGGCGAGAGAACGTGGCTATGTGAAGACCATCCTCGGAAGACGCATGCGATTCCCAGATCGTCAGCGTTTACACAAAGCATTTAATGGTGTGGTGCAAGGAAGTGCTGCGGATGTGCTCAAGCAAAAGATGGTTGAATTGCATCGCACTCGTAAGGAAACGGGATTCGTTCCAAGGATGACTGTGCACGATGAACTTGTGGGAGATGTGCCAAGCAAAGAGTCAGCACAGCTCATCACGAACATTCTCAACAGCCAGTCATTTCCAGAGTTCGAGATTCCGATTCTTTGGGACACAAAGATTGGGCACAACTGGGCAGACTGCAAACCGATGCCGCTTGAGGAGCATCCATTTCCTAAAGGTGTAGCAGATGCCACGCGTGGTGGGAGAAGTCGATGACCGCACAAGAGAAGGCAGAGAAGCTCAAAGAAGCATTGTTTGAAGACACGTTTATTATCATAATGCAAGACGGGGCTACAGCTCATCTTGTTGTGAAAGACGTGCAATTCGGCAAAAGTATGGATGTCGATGATAAGAGCGTGTATGTACGCGTGATTATGACGACGACATTCACTGATGACAAGTTTAATCCGAACGTGAATTAACATGTATACCACATTCCTGGCAGACCCACCGTGGTCATACAACGATAAGTTGTCTGCTATGAAAGACGGCGTGCAGCGTTCAAGCGACAGTCAATATCGCACAATGTCAGTGCTAGACATTTGTGCGCTATGCGATAAGACGAATGATACCATTGCTGGATTCAAGCGTGCACATGATGGCTTTCTTTGGTTATGGGTTACAAATCCATTCTTGTTGAGTGGCGCGGGTGTAGCCGTGTGTGAAGCTTGGGGCTTCAAACCAAAGCAACTTATTACATGGGTGAAAGGTCGCATCGTCGATTCTACGTTCAAACTTAATATCGGTCTTGGGCATTATACACGTGGATGTACAGAGCATTTGATACTTGCTACACGTGGTGCCGTGACGTATCTTGTGCGTGATAATGCAACACCTAACGTATTCTTCGAGGGTGATGTACTTCTGGAATCACGCACACGACATTCACGTAAACCAGAAAGTGCATATAAGCTTATAGAGCGTGTAACACCCGGACCATACCTCGAACTTTTTGCACGTCATCAACGACCAGGTTGGACTACTTGGGGAGATGAGTGTGACTGAAGCTGAACTGAAAGCGAAGCTTGTATTGAAGCTACGAACACAGCATAAGAACTATGTTGTGCTTCGACACGAAGATCGGTTTCGTGTAGGCATTCCCGATATGTCAGTGACAGGCAATAAGATCACAAGCTGGTGGGAGGCCAAGTATGCGAACCCACACGTGCGTTCACGCGGTGCACAAGAGCTTGCGATGCTTCGTTTAGGTCGAGCAGGCATTGCGTACTACATCATCTATCACGAGGAGGGCGGGATCCGAAGAACAGGCATCGTACACCCGGGTGAAATCAAGACGTTAGCGGGTGCATGGGTCGAAGGTTTCGACCATCAATTCGTCATTGATTTCATCATGAGGATACACGAATGAGTATGCTTAAGACCCTTGTCATCAATTCCTACGCAGGTTCCATTACGCTTGGTGCATCTACGTATGGGTCGGACATCATCGGTTCCTACGAGGACAAAGGCTTCTTTCACGATGTGCAGAAGCATAATTTTCCGTCGTTGAAGTTTGTGTCATATGCACAGGATTGGCCGGCACAAGATTTGTCAGATACAGTTGTGGTAGCACATCCACCCTGCTCGGCCTTCAGTTTGGCGAATAATTCGCCAACTGCACGTGGTGTCGACAGTGACGCGTTTGCGTGTACGAAGGTGATCTTGAACTATGCGATGGGCAACAATGCAAAGGCTATTGCTATCGAATCTGTGCTTGGTGCATTGCCGGGTGCGTGGAATGTGCACACCGCGTATGCCGAGAAGTATGGGTATCACCTATATCGCATCATCGAGAACGGCATTATGTTCGGTGCCCAATGGCGTGAACGATGCTGGTTCGTTTGGGTCAAGAAGGATGCCGCTCCAGAGACGATGAAGCTGACTATTACACCACGTTACAAGACCGTTAAAGAGGTCATCACGGGCTACGAAGATGGTCCATCGGCTGGCAACCAGGATGTCCTGCTGACGAGACAGATGGAGCGACTACTGGCTAACGGGTGCACACATGACGACCTGCGAAAATTGTTCGAGCCGCAAGACCCACCGTATGGAACACGTTCACTAGCAAGTGTGCTATGGGAAGTGAAGTTCAAGCAAGAGTCTGCATATTCGTACGAAAAAGACATCATGCGGATTCGATGCATCGGTGACTTCGGCCAGGGTGCACTGTGCTTCATCGATCCGAATGGATTTGCGCCAGTCATTATGGGTGGAAGCTTCTGGCACATCAACGGGCGCTGTATGAGTGAGAACGCATTTAAGGTGCTCATGGGTTTCCCTGCAGAGTATGTGTTCCTAGAGTCTCCTCGGAACTATCGTAAGAACATGCGCACAGGTTTGAGTAAAGGTGTGATGCCGCCAATTGCGCATTGGATTATCGAGATGCTCGCCAAGCATCTTGGTGTTTCAGACGGCATGAACAATCAGCATGACGCTGGGTATCAACTCGAGGTGGGACCGGAGCAGATTGCGGACTTTAGAATCAAGAAGAAGGACTGGTGGGAACGTGACACAGCTCTGCCACAACTGTATGACCACGAAGAGCCTGAGAATATCACCACAGGTCCGGTTTCATTTGAAGCTGAAATCCCGATGCATCGTATTCCGAAACCACGTGTGACTAAGACTGGACGAACAGTCAATGTCACTGGACCGATTCGAGTCTCGTCTCGTTTAAATGGCTCCAGAATCGTCCTTGTCAATCGTGATAATTTGACCACGGGCCTGACTGATACGCGTAGATTAGCCATTCTAGACATCGTGGATGGCTTGAATCAGCCAACCTTACTCGAGGCCGTATCAGCCTGCATCATTGATCCGCGTGTGCCAATTCTCCCAACGACATGTGAATGGCACATTAAGCAACTCATCAAGAGCGGGAATCTTTCATTTGCTCAAGCATAGGAGAATGTATGAGTAAGCGTTCTGAAAAGCTTGAAGAAGTCGAACTTGCGGACTACTTAGAAGAGAAGAGGAAGAAAACAAAGATATCAGACTTTGAGAGTGTGCGTGCATTTCACGAAAAGTTTGGTCTTCCCATAGGTGACGCACTACCCGATCTCGTCTCTGATGAGGTTCGTGATTTTCGTTTGAAGTTTCTTCAAGAAGAGATGGACGAATTACGCGAAGCATATGCTAAGCAGTCACTCCCGGACATCGCTGACGCGTTGGTGGACCTCGTGTACATCGCGCTTGGCACAGCGCTCTTTCACGGACTGCCGTGGCCTGCGCTCTTTGCTGAAGTGCAACGCGCAAACATGACGAAGGTTCGGGCATCACGCGCTGAAGACAGCAAGCGTGGGTCTGCATTCGACGTAACCAAGCCAGAAGGTTGGCAGCCGCCTGACATCGTGCAGGTCTTGATGGACCACGGATGGAAAGGCTATAAGCTCCCGTTTGATAAAGAGGTGGAACGATGAACGGTGTCATTTTGAAAGTCTTCCTCACTAAGGGTTATGGATTCGTACTCGGTGAGGACAATCAGTCACGCTTCTTTCACGTGAGAGACCTCACACAAAAAGATCAATTCAATCAGCTACACGAAGGACAGAAGGTGACGTTCACTCCTACGACGACTGAAAAAGGTCCTCGTGCTACGGAGGTTGCGTGACAAATCTAGCAGAACTCCTTCAACTGACACGTCCTCTTGCTGTGCTTGATCTTGAAACGACAGGTACACATGTGGACCACGACCGAATTGTGCAAATTGCAATCACGATGCACTCAGCTACGAAGCCACCTATCGCATGGAAGAGTCTTGTAAATCCGGGTGTAGACATTCACGCTGATGCAATCGCCGTGCATGGCATCAAGAATGACGATGTAAAAGACGCGCCCACATTTCGAACGATGGCACCAAAGCTTTTCAGTGTACTCGTGAATTGCGACTTTTGCGGCTACAATGTCGAGTTTGACTTGAAAATGCTTCGTTCAGAATTTCGTCGTGCAGGTCGAGATTGGGATTGGGAACAGACGGGCGACGTCATCGATGCATACCGTATTTATCAGATTGCAGAACCACGCCGCCTGTCAGATGCGTACGAACGATTCCTCGGTAAGAAATTCGAGGATGCCCATGATGCGGGTGCTGATGTTGAGGCGGCAACTGACATTCTCGCGCATCAACTACAAGAGTTCACTGATATTCCGCGCACAGTGTCCGCACTCTCCGCATATTGTTTTCCACGTAATCCGAATTTCGTAGATAAGCGTGGAAAGATTGTATGGCGTGGCAACGAAGCGTGTATCAACTTTGGTCGACACAGTGGCACGTCACTACGACTTATGGAAAAGGGCTATCTCACATGGATGCTTAATGGTGACTTTCCTGCTGACACGAAAGACATCATTCGGAAAGCAGCTGCGGGTGAGTATCCTGAGCGAAAAAGTACAGAGAGTGCGTGAAGTGCTTGAGATTTCGTGCGGTTTAATTGGTATAATTAGGGTGAGGTGAATGTATGAAGATTGTCAGGCTACAAAGTGAGAATGTCAAGCGCATCACAGCGGTTGACATTGCACCTGATGGCAACTTGATTGTCATCGGTGGCAAGAATGGCATGGGCAAGTCAAGCGTGCTTGACAGTATTGCCTATGCATTAGGTGGGCAAGCACTTGTGCCCACTGAACCCATCCGACAAGGTGAGACCGAAGCCAAAGTGGTTGTGCACCTCGAGGAATTGACAATTACACGTAAGTTCAAACGTGACCCGCATTGGTCTTGTGGCGCACATAGTCCTGACGACCCGATGCATGCGGACTGTGTGTTGTCGTTTGGGCCAACTACATCCACTCTCGTCGTCACTAATAAAGATGGTGCCAAGTACCCGTCACCGCAGAATGTGCTTGACCGTTTATTGAGCGGTCTGACATTCGACCCGTTGGCATTTGCGCACTCCGTGGCTAAAGACCAGGCCAGTGTGCTTCGTTCTCTCGTTGGGATTGATGAGTCTGAACTCAACAAACAGCGTGCACTGGCATTTGCGCTTCGCACTGATCTTAACAAGCAATTCAAGCAGCAAGAAGTGCTTGTGAAGTCTGCGGCATTCTTTAAGGATGCACCATCTGAAGGTGTCTCTACTGCGGCCATTTCAAAGATGATGACTGATGCTGAGCAGCGTCGTCAGCTCGCGTCAGATGCCGCAATGGAGCTTCGCGCAGTCAAAGAACAGTATGCAACCACCAAGCAGCGTTACGATACGGTGCTTGATACGATTGCAAAATTGACAAAACAACTCAATGATGCGAAGAATCTAGCAGGTGAACTCGACAGTGAGCTTTGCATCATTGCGGCTAAGGTGTCAGATGCCACGTTAGCTGAAGGCACGGCACGTAGTGCTGTTCCTGATACACTCGATTTGCAAACGAAGCTTGCAGACATCGAGAAAGTTAATCAGCAAGTGCAAGCCAATGAAAAGCGTAATGCACTCGTGGCCAGGCTTAGTGAGCTTGAACGTGCCGTGAAAGAAAAGACTGACGAGATCACTAGCATTGACGCAGCCAAAGAACAGATGCTTACAGCTGCACGGTTTCCCGTGCAGGGTCTTGGTTTATCAGAGTCTGGTGTCACGTTCAATGGTTTGCCGCTTGAGCAAGCATCCTCCTCAGAACAGTTGCACATCTCTGTAGCCATTGGACTCGCACTGAATCCGTCTTTGAAAGTATTACTCGTGCGAAATGGTAACACGCTCGACCACGAGTCGTTAGCCACAGTAGGGAAGATGGCTACAGAAGCCGAGGCTCAGGTGTGGATGGAATACGTGTCTGAAGACGGCCAAGGCGTATCGGTGATGATTGAGGATGGTCACGTCAAGTAGGAGTGACAATGCAAGGACACGGGCGGTATCATGTATCGGTTACGCATAAGGACGGTGGGATGGTGATCCCGCCGCGTGACCGTTACTTTCCTACGCGAAACAAAGCTGAGGTGTATCGGCAAGCAATGCT
>Ga0113563_10000253_pt1 | contig 23781 bp, 21 predicted proteins | sample Mud3Dept3metaG_FD_80117 | JGI IMG/M metagenome (GOLD analysis project Ga0113563, IMG submission 80117) | Freshwater wetland microbial communities from Ohio, USA, analyzing the effect of biotic and abiotic controls - Mud 3 Core 4 Depth 3... | ecosystem: Environmental > Aquatic > Freshwater >... | reverse complement strand
CGCTTCGCCTGAACACCTTGTATCCCGTCTCCATGTCCGAGAGGTTCAAGTCACTGAACACGTTGGAAAGGAGCGTCACCACCATGTTCCCCACGTAGTGCCAGAAATAGAGGACCCGGTGCGGCCCTCCCAGGAAACGCGAACCATAGACCACATCGGCCTTCCCCTCAAGGATGGGTGCAAGGAGCGTCGGATAGTCGTTGGGGTCGTACTCAAGGTCAGCATCCTGTATGATGATGATATCTCCCGAAGCAATCTCTATGCCGCTCCGCACTGCCGCACCCTTTCCCGCGTTCTTCTGGTGAAAGACCACCTTCAGGCCATCATAGGTGCCATCGTTCTTCAAACGTTCCAGGAGCGCGCGCGTGCCGTCAGCGGAGGCGTCATCAACCACAATGATTTCCTTCTCGTAGGGCACCTCTGTAACACGCCTGATGACCTCCGATAGAAAGTGCTCTTCGTTGTAAGCCGGTATTACTACAGACAGAAGCATTAGGAAGTTTATACTAGAATCTCTGCTGCCAGTCAACCAATTCTGTAGTAATCACAAGAGAATTGACTAATTTTTGACCGTAGGGCCCTCACCGAAAAATGTAGCCATAGGTATGAACAGGTTCACCCTTACCTCCCAATCCTCTTCCGGCAGGCTGATTCTTCCCTCCTGATATCTTCCAGCACCGCACCTTCTGCTCGTGTTGAGGCCTTCTTGTAAAGCGGTATGGCCTGCCTGCAGGAATCGAGCGCGGCGAGCGCGTCAGCCTTCAGCTTATAGCCCAGGTGAGATTCCGGGTAAGTGCGGATGATCGACTCCGCCAGGGCAAGCGAGTCCGCATGGCGTCCCTCCCTCTGATACATGGCCGCGAGGGTAGCATTGACGAGACCGCCGCCGGGATGCTGTTGTCTGAGCCTGAGGAGTTCCGGGAGCATAGGAGCAGAGAACTGAGACCGGAGACCGTGCTCGTACAGTGCGAACGGATCGACTGAGCGCAGCCCGTGTTCCCGGGCGAGGACCGGACGCTGTGTGCGTTCAACGTACAGCACTTCCGTGTCGTCAAAGAAGATGATCCTGTACTCCGGGTGTTTACTGATCAACTCACGGAACCCGGCCATGTCTATCGGCGCACTGATGAACGTGGGCCGGTATCGAGCAATGAGGTGCCCGAGCGTCTGACCGTCTGTGAAAGCCCCCCGCGCCGCCATGAAATCTGCATCCGTGAAAAGAAAGGGAACCTGCATGTCCATGAATATCCGCACTGCCGGATAGAGCGACCACTCCAGGTACCCGCCGGTATTGGGATAGTTGAGCAAGGTGCCTTCGGCGCGCATGCTCTTCAGAAAAGAGATAACGCCCTCCGGGATCTCGCGGGCAGACAAGGGGTAGCGCGGCGGATGGACAAAGAAGTGGTGCAGGAAGAGAAATGGCATGAGCATGAATGCGATGCCGAGCGCAGCGGCAAACCATCTCGCGGGTCTTCTACCCGGAGCGAGGCTTGCAAAGGGAGGACACGCCTTGAGCAGCGGGAGGCTGAGCAGTACAAATTCATTGATGAATCGCTTCCCCCGCAGGAGGAGCAGAATCCCACCCACGAAGAGGAGGATATGGCTCATTCTCATTTTTCTGTTGCGGGCCGCACTGGCCACTGTGACGAGAGCGAGGAGCATCACTATGCCGAAGAAGGAAAGAAAGTCGGTCAGGGCAAGAGGCCTCAGCTCATAAATAAACTGCGAGACATATGTCGTTGAGGTGAAGGGCACGGGAAGCAACCTGAGTCCATAGGGCGTACACAGGAGTGAGGCCATGGAACAGAGGATGAGGAAAGGTCTCCAGAAGTTCTTCACGTTTTCGGGGCCCCGCAAACCCTTAGCCTTGAGGCGCCACAGGCTCTCAAGAAGGTAGGCGCCGAGAATGAGGCATGTAACCGGGTACTCCACGCCGTGCACATTTGCCCAGAAGATGCCGAGAAGAGGAAGAACACAACAGAGGCCAGTAGAGCCGAATTCGAGAGCGTACAGAAACAGCACGATCAGCAGGTACGAGAAAATATGCGGCCGTATCGGCAGCCCCCGGGGCACGAGCACCAGAACAGCGAAGACCCAGAGAATCGTAAAATAGAAAAGCCTGTCTTTATCGCGTTCCCCCTTGAGCAGGTACGCAACGAGGAGCAATGCCGTCGCACAGAATACGAGAGTGCGCAGGAATATGAGCCCGGCATACCCGTTATGGGTGAATATCGCGTGCGCAAAGACCTGAAAAAGCCAATAGTAGTTGGCCCACATGCGCTCCGGCAGGATGAATGAAAAGAAACTTGTTATCGGGAGGGAACCCGTCTGTGCGCTGTACCGCCCCCCTGCCAGGTGGTACCACAGGTCGGTATCGGCGGCGGTAACGGGCCATGTTACAAAATGATAAAATCCCGCTGCCACGAGCAGCAGAGCGTACACGAAGTATCGTTTTTCGGGGCCCAGGAGGGCTGATCCGATCGTATGCACTATGTCTACCCCTCTTTTTTAGGCATCTACTTTGCAGTCTCTTTCAAGTACCGGGCCACGGTATGGCCACACCTTTGTTATTTTGGCGGACCATATGAAACCGTATCTGTACCGCAAAGACGATCCTGACCGCAATCCGTTTTCGGAGTTTGAAGAGCAAGAGCTCCAAAACAGTAAATTATTGCATAAAAGCGAAAAACGGTATAATAATAACCAAATGGAGATTCCATATCTCGAGTATTGCGGGTTGGTCGAAAAACCCTTCGGCCTCACTCCCGACCCATCGTTCTACTTTGAGTCAAAGAGTTACAGGGAGGCAACCGATCACCTGAAGTTCTTCCTCTCCCAGAAGGAGGGCTTTGCGGTGATATACGGAGATGTAGGACTGGGAAAAACCACGATCTCCAGGATATTCCTCGACAACCTCGACAAACAACAGTTTCACACGGCACTCATACTAAACCCGATAATGGATCAGGCTGAGTTTCTGAGACAGGTCCTCAAGGAGCTGTCTGTACCCGTACATACGACCAACAGGGAAGAGTTGCTTGAGAATCTGCGGGACTTCCTGCTCGACGAGTACCGGCTGGGCAAGGAGACGGTCCTCGTGATCGACGAAGCCCAGCTGCTCTCGCCCGATCTTTTTGAATTCATCCGGGTCCTCTCAAACTTCGAAACAGACAAACAAAAGATACTGCACATCATTCTCTTTGCCCAACCAGAGATCATCGAGCGGCTGACCGACCCGAATATGCGTTACCTTGCCCAGAGGATTACGGTCATTTACCGCCTGAAGCCGCTGGCACAGGATGAGATTTTTCTTTACATTCACCACCGGCTGCTCAGGGCCGGGTCCAGGGGTTTCGTACAGTTTACGGACGACGCTGTCAAGGAAATCTACAACGCGTCCCTGGGGTGCCCGCGACTTGTCAACGTGCTCGGCGATCGCTGTCTGCTCTATATCTATTCCCATTCCAAGCGGATCGTCGATGGGGGAGCCGTGCGCGCGGTACTAAAGGAAGAGAGTCAGATCCTCATGCGGAGGGAACCAAGAAAGTATCGAAAGGCCGTCTTCGCTTTAGCGGCCTGCGTTGCACTTTTTATTCTGGCGATACTCTTCAAGCCTTACCTGCATCCCATCTACAAGCTCTTCAATGTAAAGCCAACCACAGCAGCACAGCAGAAAAACAATTAGGGTACTTCCACGTGCCTGCACGTTATCTCTGCGCCTATTTCTATCATGCCCACTGTCTTCTTACCAATGGCGGGATTGCGCAAGGCACCCGGGTTGAAAAGAATCAGGTCGCCCTTCTTTGTATAGGTAGGCACGTGAGAATGGCCGAATATGATCATGTCCATGTCCGTGAATTCCGAGAGGACAACCTGCTCGACACTGTACGGTGCGCCACGTCCATGAACGATGCCGACCCTTCTCCCTTCCACTACCTCGATCCTTTTTCTCGGCAGGATGTTGTCGAGGTCAAAATCATCCATGTTCCCCTTCACCGCCCGCAGGTCCCAGTTGCACAGGTAGTCATATATTGCCCGGCTGACCATGTCACCCGCGTGGATTATGATGTCCACATCCTGGAAGACTCCCTGCACCAAAAGTTTGAACTCTTCAGTAACGCGGCTGAGATGTGAATCGGAGAGAACGCCAATCCTCGTCATTGGGAAATACTGTAAAAGAATTGGACAATAGTGTCAACAAAGCCGCCACTGGAGTCACCAAATTGACATAACACCTTGTCAATGTTAGAGTTATCCGGTGACCTCGTTCCGAAGACTCCACAAAAAACTCTATGTTTACCTGCTGGGGGAACTCTCATCCCTCTTCTTCCTTGCCCTTTTTGTCTTCACGTTCATCCTCGTCGTGAGCAGGCTGGGCCGCATCGCCGACCTTGTGATCAACAAAGGGGTTGAGCTGTCAGACATACTGCTCCTGGTGCTCTATTCATTCCCTGCCTACCTGACGTTCACGTTTCCCATGGCATTCCTTCTTTCGACCATTGTTGTGCTGGGAAGGCTCTCCGGCGAAAACGAAATACTCGCTCTCAAGGCGAACGGCATAGACTTGCGCTACCTGCTCGTGCCGTTTGGTGCCTTGGGGCTTGCCATCTCACTCATCGGCATACTCAACACCACAGTCCTCGTTTCAGCAGCGGGGGATCGGTTCCGCGACAGGCTCGTGGACATAGCAAAGAAGAGCATTTCCGTTGAGGACAAAGAAGGGGTATTCAACGACTCCATCCCCCGCGTTGTCATTTATATAGGGAAGGTGGACAAAGAGAACCACACCCTATCGGGGATTCTCATATCCGACGATCGAGACGAGGGAGTCAAGCAGACGATCTCTGCTGCCAGAGGCATCGCAAACCTCGATCCGACCACGCTGGATCTCTCATTCTCCCTGCATAACGGCAGCGTCCACCGATGGGAAAAGAAGGATGACGTATACCGGACCCTCGGGTTCAAAGACTATCTCTTCTCCATGAACCTCATGAACGTGTTGCCGCACAACCGCGAACTGAGACGGAAGAACCACGAAATGAGTCTCCAGGAACTTGCCACAAGACATCAGTCGGCGACCGGCAGAGCCAAGTATGAATTCCTCCTCGAGATGTACAAGAAGTTTACTATTCCGCTTGCCGCCACAGCATTTATTTTCGTGGGTGTTCCGCTTGGCATCACGCGGCGTGCTGAAGGAAAGTTCTCGGGTGTCGTCTACAGCCTTTTCATCTTCATCGCCTACTACGTTCTCGTGGCCCTCACCGAGAACATTGGCAGGCAATACAGGATTTCTCCACCACTTGTCGCTGGCGTGCCGAACATCCTGGTCGCGGCCGTGGGCCTGTACCTGCTCCGACACTTGAATACAGAGGAGCAGGTGCGTGTGTCCCAAGGTTGGAAACCTCTTTTCAGGAGATTCGTTGAGAAAGCTAAGTAGCTACCTGCTCAGAAACGTGCTCCGGTATCTCATGCTTTGTGAGCTTGCCGGCATAGCCATCTTCGTGATCGTGGAATTTTTTGAGCGCATGGAGCTCTTCACACATAGCTTTCGCAACCTTGGGTATGGCATCTACTACCTGGCACTGCGCATACCCCACTATTTCAACCTTATTCTTCCCTTGGCCTTCCTCATCGCAATCCTGATCCTGATCATCGTCATGATCAGGTCAAACGAGATCATTCTCATTCGTACTGCGGGAATCAGCACGCTCGCCATGATGAAGCCTTTGGTCGCACTCTCCCTGCTCTTGGTCCTGCTCTCGTTCGCGCTTTCCGAGTGGGTCATGCCCGCCTCCTCCTCTCTCTCTGATTATATCTATAAGGTCAAGATCAAGCAGGAACAGTCGTATGTGTTTTTCAAGAATGACAAAATATGGTTCAAACGCGGGAACACTATCTGGAACATAGGTTTCTTCGACGGCAAGAAAGATGCGATGAAAGACGTGACGCTACTCGAGCTCTCTGATCAGTATGCCGTTCAGAAGAGGCTTGATATGAAGGAAGGCGTCTGGAAAGACGCCTCCTGGGTCTTTGAAGATGTGGTAGAACGGACGTTCAGCGACAAAGGCGTGGTGTCGAAACGTTCCTACAGCACTCTCAAGGGGGTTCTTAAAGACCCTCCTTCGGTCTTCAAGATTGTCCAGCATAATCCAGAGGAGATGAGCTACACTGAGCTTAAGCGGTACATAACCCGTCTTAAGCGGGGCGGCCATGACGTCAGACGATACCTCGTAGATCTTTACAACAAGATTGCGTTTCCATTCATCAATGTGATCATGGTGTTTGCCGCCTTCTCGGTTGGACTCCGGTATTCGAAAACCAGGCAGGTCTCGAAAGGAATCTTCTGGGGCATCTGCGTGGGTATGCTCTACTGGTTCTTTCACTCCATCTCTCTCTCGTTGGGCTATTCCGAGATATTTCCGCCCTTCTTTTCAGCCTGGTTTGCCAACTTGTTTTTCTTCTCCCTGGGCACCGCGGGGGTGGTCACCCTCCGCACATGACACGAGGGTAACCCATCGCCTACCATCCCGGAGCAAGCGACACGATCGATCCCACGGAGGATAGATGAAATGATAGAAAGTTTCAGAGTACAGTCAGGAGAGTATGCTCTGAGCGGCATCCTTGCGATTCCCGACATGGCCGGGAAGTTCCCCTGCGTGGCGCTTTCCCACGGACTCGTGAGCTCCAAGGAAAGCTCCAAGTATGTCTATCTCGCGGAGAGGCTCTGTGCAGCCGGTATAGCTGCGTGCCGCTTTGATTACCACGGCTGCGGGGAGAGCGAGGGCAACATCTCGGAGACGACGCTCACAATCAGGATCCACAACCTCGAATCGATCCTCAACCACATAAGAGGTCATGCATCGGTGGACGGAACGAGGATAGCCATTCTCGGCAGCAGCTTCGGCGGCTCCACAGCGCTGGTGGAGGCTGCGAGGAATACCCGGATACGGTGCGTGGCGCTCTGGGCCACACCGTACATGCTCGACGAAAAGCAGGATGATACGATCTCGGGCATTGAATTCAGACCTTCAATCTACCACGACTTCCTGAGGTACGACTTGCTGTTGGAAGCCCGTAAAGTCTCACGAGCACTCGTCGTTCACGGTGAGCTGGACGAGGTAGTCTCGTGGTCCGAGGGGGAGGCCATCTACGACAACGTGCAGGAACCAAAAAAATTTGAACTTATCAAGGGGGCTGACCACACTTTCACCAATGACGCCCACCGGGAAAGAGCGGTGAATCTCTCCCTCGAATGGCTCCTGAAATACGTTTAGGAAAACAGGAAAGAGGTAAAACAGGTTGAGGTTGAGCCAAGAGCAGGCAAAGGATAAAACAGGTTAAGGTTGGAAAGATACACCGGCCGGCTTTCTGTCCATTCCACCTTAATATTCCTCAACCTTAACCTTTGCTTTAGTCCTCTCCTCAACCTGCTTTATCTCTTACCTCAACCTTTGTGTTGGTCTTTACCTGTGTCTCTGTCCCTGTGGTTGACGAACTTGCTTTTGATCAGGTCGGCAATGATGTGACTGAGCGCGATGCCGAGCGCAAGGGACAACGTCATCACAATGCCCCCGAAGACAATAAGAAAGGAAATGCTGAGGATGGTGCTACCAAGGCCCATGTACTCAAACACAATACCAAACGTGATGACGACAAGGACGATGCGCACCGCCTTGGCTACGAAATCGCCGTAGCCGATCTTGGCGTTCTCGCATGTGACGTGGATCACCCGGCTCAGGAACGTGCTGAAGATAATGCCCACCACAACAATAATCAGTGAAACTAGTATATGAGGCAACGTACTGGAAATTCTAGACGCGTATTCCGCGAACTGAGTGACGCCCATGAAGGCGAGTCCAAACGAAAAGAACGCGATCACAAGGAGCCAGAAGACCATCCGCGCAACGATCTTCGAGGGTGACGACTTCACGCCTCCACGCGCGAGGAAGTTCGTTATTCCTGCGTCGGCCGCCCACCTGTCTAAGCGGAAAAGGACGAGGAGATTCTCGACAAGCTTCTTCGCGAACCAGCTTATGATGAGGCCGGCGAACATTACCACGATCATTACGATGATGCTGAGGAAAACCTCGGAGAAATAGTCGTAGAATTCTGAGAACATTTCCCGCAAGAAGCGCTTCGCGGAAGACAAAAATCCCTGCATAGCGAAAAGCTTAGTCAATGTATCCAGTGATGTCAACGAAAAACCAATGATTTTAGCAACCCCTCCGTTTCGGAATTGTTCGATTAGTTCCGCCGGTCTGGTTGATTACAGACAAGGTTGTTTTCAGTTTGGTGCTTCCGCTTCACTGATATGCCCCTAGCTAGCCCTTCAGACTGTGGACCACAGAGCCAATTGTGGCAAACCGTTCGGAGGTCGGACTAAGCGGCTTAAAGCTGGCCCGATTTTTTGTTGACTTTGTGTATGTTTTCACATATAAATTAGGAAACCAAAGGCAGGAGGCACTTAGATGGATATCGGCAGGGAAATATTCTGGAATGTTGGGCAAGGAGCACGCTGGATCACCTATGTACTCATGATAGTTACCTTTATCATCGTAATCTACGGACTGAAGAGGCGCTACGCGATGTGGCGGATAGGCCAGAGCACGCCGTTCCGGTTCACTGACCGGTTGTGTGAAAGGATCACCTATTTCATAAAGAGCGCTGTCCTTCACAAGTCTATCCTGAAAATGGGTGAACGCTACCCTGGCTATATGCACCTGCTCATCTTCTGGGGTTTTCTGGTTCTCGCCATAGGAACGTTTCTCGTGGCGGTTGAAGATGACGTGTTGCAGCCCCTCTTCAAGGTGGGGTTTCTGCATGGCAACTTCTACCTCATCTTCTCGTTCCTGCTTGACGCGGCCGGCCTTGCTGCCATGGTGGGCGTGGCCATGGCTTTTGTTCGTCGCTACGTGACAAGACCGGAAAGGCTGGACAACAAGCCTGAAGACCTGATTACACTCATCTGGATCTTCGTGGTACTTCTTACCGGGTTTCTCGCCGAAGCAGCACGCATAGCATTCTCGCAGCCCGAGTTCGAGCGCGTCAGTTTTGTCGGTTACTTTCTCTCCTCTCTGTTCCTCAACCTCACCAAGGACGGCGTCAAGGCGTTTCACGCCGGCTTCTGGTACATCCACATGCTGCTCTCTTTCGGATTGATAGCGTATATCGCCTATGCCCGGCTCTTGCATATCATCACCTCTTCGTTCAACATGATGTTCAGGGGTGTTGAAGACACGCCCCGCGGCGCAGTCACCCCAATCGCAGATTTCGAGACCGCAGAAGAATTCGGCGTCAACCAGATCAACGGCTACAACTGGAGGCAGATCTTCGACCTCGATGCATGTACGCGCTGCGGCAGGTGCCAGGACCGCTGTCCGGCACATCTCAGCGAAAAGCCTCTGTCGCCCAAGAAGCTCGTCCAGGACTTGAAAGGCGAGTGGCAGCAGTTCTGTAAGGGCGTGAAAAACGAAGAAGGGCTGATAGACAAGGTGATTGCCGAAGAGACGCTCTGGTCCTGCACCGCGTGCCTTTCCTGCCAGGTGAACTGCCCTGTTTCAATCCCGACGTACGACAAAAACCTGGAGATGCGGCGCTATCTCATCATGACGCTCTCCAAGGTCTCTTCAGAGATGAAGCTCCTTTACAAGAACCTGCAGACACGCTTCGATCCGTACGGTATGGGGAAGGCGCAGCGGCTTGAGTGGACAGAAGGCCTGAACGTCAAAAAGGCAACCGACGAAGAAGTTGAGTACCTGTACTGGGTGGGGTGTGTCGCTTCCCTGGATGACAGAAACAGAAAGATTGCCAAAGCCGTTGCGACGATTCTCGAGAAGGCAGGTGTCTCATTTGGCGTCCTCGGGCCGGAAGAGAAGTGTTGTGGTGATCCGCTGCGCAGAACCGGCAATGAGTATCAGTACCAGGAGCTTGCTGCCGGGAACGTGGAACTCCTGAATGAGTTGAAGGTCAAGAAAATCGTGACCGCTTGCCCTCACTGCTATAATACCCTGAAGAATGACTATCCACAGTTGGGCGGTACGTTCGAGGTCTACCATCATACGCAGTTGATTTCGATGCTGGCCAAGGAGGGCAAGATCCAACTCGCACCTTCCCTGGAAGGCATCACCACGTATCACGACCCCTGTTACCTCGGACGTGTAAACAGGGTATTTGATGAGCCGAGACACCTGGCTCGTGGAGTCGCCAAGGGGCAATATGTCGACCTGCCGCGTTGCCACGATGAAGGGTTCTGCTGCGGAGGCGGTGGCGGAAGGATATGGATGGAAGAGCATCACAAGAGAATCAACCACCTGCGCCTGGACGATGCCATCGGCGTTTCAGCAAATACGCTGATCACGGCCTGTCCATACTGCCTCATCATGATGGAGGACGCGATAAAAGACAAAGAGAAGTCGGAGTCGATGAAGGCTCTCGACATCTCAGAGGTGGTTGCAAGAAGCTTGTAAGAGAAAGTACAGAAAGAGCAATATAAAAGGATGGGTTCGTCCCATCCTTTTATATTCTGTTCAAAAGAGCGTTACTCCTGCAATGAAATCGCCTCTACTGGGCATTCTTCCACGCAAGCCCCACACTCAGTGCAGAGCTCAGCGTCTACCTTCGCGGTGTCTTCAACCGTTATTGCATCCACAGGGCAAACTTCGGCACACGCTCCACATGCAGTGCAGGTTTCTTCGTCCACTTTTGCAGGCATCCCAGATCCCTCCTTCTAATGAATATGAGCAACAAGTATAGATATGGCAAGATAGCGGATGAATGTCAATAGAAAAAAAGAAGTCGAAAGAAATTTCTTGACAGGCAGGCGTGCGTGGGTTACAAAATACGAAACATGGGTGGGGTCGTGGGAAAAACTCTCGGGATAGGTCTATGCGCTTTTTTCCTCTTTCTGTGTACGTCCACGTTTGCACTGTGCGATGTCACTCATAAGGTGAAGAGTGGCGACACCCTTCAGAGCATATCAAAAAAGTATCACGTATCGGTCGGACAGTTAAAAGACCTCAACGGGTTGACGAGCACGAAGCTGAAGCCAGGGCAGACGATTGTGGTCAGCGCAGACTCCGGGTTGTCGGTAAAGCCGAAGGAGAAGTCAAAGAGCAAGGGAAATCGGAAACAGGCGCCTGTAAAGACAGCTATCATCGAAGTTGATGAGGAGTTCATCACGTACAGGGTGGCGAAGGGCGACACCCTCGCGAGCCTTGCCGCTAAGTTTGACCTTGAAGAGGATGAAATCATCGACCTCAACGACCTCAAAAAGAGGAATCTCGCATTGGGAAAGGTGATACGGTTACCCAAACCAGAGCCGGCTGACGAAGGAGAGTTTGTCGCCCTCAGTGAATCGGGCAAGTGCCAACTTGGGAAGTGGAGAAGTGAAGAGGAGCGGGGTATGCTCGTGAAGGTGGCCAAGAGTTTCACGGGAGCCCCGTACAGGTTTGGCGGGGATTCGGTCCGCGGTCTTGACTGTTCAGCATACGTAAAGAAAATATATGAGATATTTGAAGTCGAGTTGCCGCGCATTGCCCGGGAGCAGTATTACGCGGGCGTGAAAGTTTCCAAGAACGAGTTGACCACAGGAGACCTTGTCTTCTTCAGGACAAAACGTCACTTGAACTATCCGACCCACGTCGGGATATATATCGGCGATGATAAGTTCATCCACGCCTCGTCCTACCTCAAGCAGGGTGTCAAGATAAACTCTCTCTCTGAAGGCTATTACATGCAGAGGTACACCGGAGGCGTGCGCGTGAAATTGCCACCTTCAGATTTTTCGGAAAGCCAGCAGAATCCTTCCAAAGAGCCCGGCAACTCCTAGGCATGTGAATTCCCCCTTAATCTTATTGCTTCTTGCGGCTATCGTACACGTGGCGAGCTATCTGCTCCTGGCCTTTCGCGTGGAGCCGTTCATGTACAATTTTTATGTGCTGTCGTGGTGGTCTTACATCGCAATTGTCGACTCCTCCCTGGCCCTCAAAAGAAAGCGCCTTCTTGTATTCAATGGCAGCCTCCCGTTTTGGATAGTCGTCTCGTCGGCGTTCTGGTGCATATTCGAGCTCGTCAACCTGCGCATAGAGAACTGGTACTACATCAACATACCCGACAGCGGCCTGATTCGTTTCTTTGGCTATCTCGCAGCCTACGGCACGGTTATCCCGGCCATATACGTGACCAGGGAAGCCATAAGCGCGTTGCTTGGGGCTGTGTCCATCAGACCCATTAAGCTCCGCCCGTATCTACCCTATTCTTTCCCGTTGAGCACACTTCTCTTTCTTCTCCTGATGCTCTTTCCCACCTATCTCTTCTCGTGTGCCTGGATCTTTCTCATCCCTGTTGGGGAGTGGTACTGCTATGCGAGAGGCTATTCATGCTTTACAAGGGAGCTTGAGCAAGGGAAGATTGGCAACCTTCTTTCGACACTTCTCTCAGGGCTTGTATGCGGTTTTCTCTGGGAGTCCTGGAATTACTGGGCCATTTCCAAGTGGGTTTATACCGTCCCCTTCTTCGAGAGCTTGAAGATTTTCGAGATGCCTCTGTTCGGATACGTGGGGTTTGTGCTCTTTGCCGTAGAAGCGGTTCTCGCGCGCAATTTCGTGAGCGAGAGTACGCACGTGGCGCGCCATCGCTGGGCCGTGGCCGCCATAGCCCTGATATTCTCATCTGGCTCGTTCGCCATGATCGACCGGCATACGATCTTCTCTTACTTGGCCTCCGCTCAAGGGCTACCCTTCCTGACTGATGAGAGCCGGGAAGCCGTGAAACGGGCTGGCATTGAGACAAGCTTCGCAATAGACCCGCGGTCCTTGAACCCCGAAGAAAGGGAAACCCTCAACCTCCTTCACCTTAGGGGGCTGGGTCTTTCCAACGCCATAAAACTGCGGGAGCACGGGATCCGATCTGTGGAAGGGCTTTCCAGGCTGAGCGATGAGCAGCTCTCGTCGATAATGGGGGAAGCCAATCCGCGACGGGCAAGAATTTATACCAGTGCGGCGCGCGAGTTGGCGAAACGCTGACCCGCCTCACGGATTCGTCCCACTGTTGACATCAGAGCGCCGGTGTGATGGAATACTCCTCGTGACCAAGAAGAAGGTAAAAGAGGAACTCAAGAAACCTGATATCGTGCTCCTCGCGATTGAGCGAGTGACGGGATGGGTGAAGCAACATGCACGGCTCTGCATTATCGGCCTCGTCGTACTTGCAGTCATAGCGGTCGCCACAACAGGTGTCAGAATCTACCAGGCGAGGGTGGACGAGGAGATGCAGTACCGCTTGGCAGAGGGCATCAAGGCTTTCCAGGAGTATGCATCGGGAGGCAAAGAAGATTCACTGAAGAAGGCTGAATCGATTTTCAAAGGACTTTCTACATCCGGTCGCAACGGAATCGAGGAGATCGCCTTGCTCTACCTGGGAAAGATCTATTACCTCCAGGGGAAGAACGAGGATGCCAAGGCTCAGTACCAGAAGGTCAAGGGCCGAGCAGGGAGTAGCGTTATTGTCAGCCTCGCAGAATCAGGTCTGAAAAACTCTGAGCCACCCGCCAAGTAGTACTCAGAAATATCTCTACTTCAATTTTAGAGGAAAGACGGCAAACAGCAGGTCGTACAGGAAAAAGGCCAGCACAATGGCCACGACGCCCGCGGCCGCGATAAAAACCTTCTTGTCTCTTCCGGATTTCTTGAAAAAACGTTTTATCTTTCCCTTGAGGGTACGCTTCTTTCGGCGGATTCTTTGCGGTGCCCCCTGAGACCCTAGCTGCGCTGAATAACTCTCCACGGCAGACTCACCTCTTCAGCGCAAAGTCTTCCTGGCTTGGCGCCTTGTCATTGGTGCGCGCATCGAAGACAGCCAGGTCAAACTCGGCACCCCTGTTCCACGGATTCCGGGTCGCGGTCCTGAAGCGTTCCGGTCCCGCCATCCTCCCCCGGATATCCATACAGAGTTTGTCGGCAAATTTTTCCGCAACAAAAGGCTCCATAACCAGTGTATTGATCTTTTTCTCCTTGAGCAGGCCGCCAGCCTTCTGCGTCTCGGCCGGAGACTCCCAGTCCGTCCAGGTAAGAATATCCTTGGCCACAAACGCACGCGGCATCAAAGCGTGTGACCGGAGCGTACTCAGCATCACCCTGTCGGCAGGCAAGACTCTGTCCAGCCAGACCATGACTGTATACTGATGGGCGGATCGTTCCATCACGCTGTCGCGAAGCCCGGCGGTCAAGGCACCGGGAAAGATGGTGGCGGCACCGTAGGCTGCGAGTAGAAGTGTCAACGCTCCCTGAGCCAGCACAAGCCGTGACAGTAGTTCTTTGCACCGCCCCCATGCTGCGTAGGCCGCAGCAAAAGAAAACCAGACGTAGGCTTCCAGAAAGTATCCGGCAGAGCGAGCGCCAGCTAGAAAGAGAATCGCTAGCGCACCAGCCGCAGAACCCACGAACAGCCATGATGATCTGGCGTTGAGCAGGACAACAATCAACGCCAAGCTTCCCAGCCCAAGCACCGAGCTGACAGCCCCGGCGGAATCAGGCAGAATGATACTGATGGGGAATGGGAATCCGGACACACCGTAGTATCTCAGGAACGAGGCAAAACGTACGACTCCTTGGTCGGGCTCCTGCCTGAACTGTTCAAGCATCGGTGAGATGGGATCGCCGTAAAACAAGAGTTTCTGAACGTGGGCAGGAAAAAGAAGCAGGGCGTATAGGAGTGCGGCCAGGCCTATCGCAACACGCACTTTGTGGGAGCGGTACGCCGCTGCAAGGCATGCGATAAGCACTACCAGACCGGACAGAAGGAACGAGTACTTACATGACATGGCAAAAAAAGTGCACCCCAACGCAAGGAAGAGGGTCCTGCCGTCAAACGTGCGAACGCGCCCCCTGGTGAGCACCAATGCAATAGTGGTCGCTGCCACCGGCAACATGAAGGGCTTCTGGTTCGGCACGAGGAATAGCAGGAACGGGCAACTCATGAGGAGGCCCAGGACAAAGACCCTGTCGCGCTCTTTCCGGACAACCGCGGTTAACACCATGGCCAGCACAACAAGGCCTGCACCTGACAGTGCGGCACCGAGTGAGTCTGTGCCACCTGCCAGGCCGAGCATGTTCAGAAACTCTCCTGACCCGATGAGTCGCGCATGGAACCAGTCAAGCCTCGCGTATGTCTCTCCACGCCGCAGGAACTCCAGGGGAACGCCCAGATGGTAATCGAGAGAGTCTGCATCGGTCGGTGGCCCCAGGGCCATCAAACAGAGAAAGAAGAGTGTCGCTGCGGAGATGGCTGACCCACTCCGCTCCCACCAGTGCAGTTCAGTGGACAAAGGCAAGAACCCTTTCCACTGCGCTGCTCCAAGGAACCTGGAGACGAAGAACCAAAGTTCGAGGAGGCCCAGGGCTGCGATCGTCCAGACCATCGCCCTGAGTGGCAGGAGTGGAAGCTGCCACAGAACACCCATGATCTGCAGGCCTGCTGCTACCAACGCCATGGCCAGGATAATGCATGCTGCCGTCTCCGGAACCCCCCGTTTCTCCCGGAAGAGCAGCCGGCAGAGCAGTCCGCCCATGTACTTGAACCCAAGCACCATGAGCACGGCCAGCACCGCGGGAAGCGGTGGCGGTGCAACGAGGTCGCCCAGCGTAAGGTATGCGCGCGTCACGCAGGAAGCTGTATCAAGATTCGTGCCGAGAAACGCCCAACAAGCGCGGCGGCTGCTGCATTGAGCTCACACTTTGTCGGTTGTCAACATGCGAACAACTTGGAGTGCAGAAAAAAAAGGCCAGGGAAACTGGCCGAAAAGGAGTTACACTGCAAAAAGAAGTGCCGGGGAGCGGAATCGAACCACTGACACGGGGATTTTCAGTCCCCTGCTCTACCGACTGAGCTACCCCGGCAACGCCTGTATTTTAAGCACAACAGGCGGGGGCAGTCAAGGCTTTCATGTCTGGCCGAGTGGATGGGCGGCTTGAGCCGGTTGAAATCGGCCTGCGGATATGACATAGTAGAACTTCGCGCGGTCCCGCGAAACATCCACATGGTTATCCTTACGCATCATACTGGCGAGCCGTATGGCATACTGGGCGCGCAAGTCGCCGCGACCCATTTCACAAGACTTGGGGTGCCATCGATCGTCGTAGGCGTGAAGCGGGAGTTCTCGCGGAAAAAACTTCTCGCATTCATCGACGAGCACTACCAGGGGAAAGCAAGGACCATTGCCTTTTCCCACCTGTGCGGCAGGAAAGACCTGCTTGACTTGATCAGTGCCCTCAAGGCGCTCGGTTTTACCACGGTCCTTGGCGGCCCGCAAGCCTTGCAAGATTACGCGGGCGAGCCCGGAGTCGACAGATTTGCACATCGCTTCCAGGGATTTAAAGAGATCATCGACATAGTTGTGCAGGGCCCCGTGGACGGGGTCCGGCTTGAGCATCTGGAAGAAAAAGGCAAGGTCTTCCAGTTTCCCTGGACCGCAGACCTCTTTCTCGAGGTCGACTGGTCCAACCTCTATTTCTTTTCCGAAACCCTTGAGAAACCAGAAATCAGGATGGCGCAGGTACTGGCTGCAGTCGGGTGCCCGTATGCGCTGAAAGAGCGCCTGGTGGCTCTCGACCCGCCTGTTTCGATGAAGGACGAGGCGCCGGTTGTCTCGATCAAGAGCTGTGGTTGCGTCTTCTGTGACGTCTCATGGGACAAGGGCTTTCAGGGACAGGTAGATAAGGCCCTCCTCCTTGGACAACTCAGGGGACTGCCTGAGCAGGCAGGCAGAAAGATACCGTTCGAGCTTATCGACGAGTATCCGATGAGAACAGCACGCCAGATACTGGAGGATGCGGAAAGAGAAGACATCGCCCTATCGCAGATCTCACTCGTCTGCAGGGTAGACGCGATCACCAGGCAGGTGGAGCCTTTCCAGGATCTTCTCGAAAAAGCACGGGAGAGAAACGTACGCATCATGTTCTCATCCATCGGATTCGAATCGTTCAGTGACAAAATACTCGGCTTCTTCAACAAGGGTATTACCGTCGACGAGATTACAGAGTGCGTCAACATATTGCGCCGTACGAAGGAAACGTTCAGCGATACGCTCCTCTATCGTACCGACGAAGGGGCCACCCATGGCTTTATCCATCCCACGCCGTGGGACGACGCGGAAACAATGCCGGAGATCGACCGAAACATATTTCTCTACAGGTTGTTCGACGATATTCTCCCTGCGCACAGCACACCTCTCATCATTCATCATGGCTCTTACCTGGGGAACTGGATCAGGGAGCTCGAAGAAAGGACAGGCGTTACGTTCTCCCGTGACGGCACATGGATCGAGTGGTGGCGGCCCGTTAACTTTGGGCAAGCGGCCCTGTAAGCTTTTCTTGGAGGCACGAATTCAAAATGACCGTTAGGTTGACAGATCAGGATCTTGTCAGATACAACCGCCAGATCATCTTCCCTGAATTCGGCGAGGAAGGACAAAAGCGGCTCCGTGAATCCACGGTGCTCATCGCAGGCGCAGGGGGGTTAGGCTCGCCCGTAGCCTTCTATCTGGCGTGTGCGGGCGTCGGCCGCATCATCCTGGTCGACTGCGAGTCGGTCGACCTGTCAAACCTGAACAGGCAGATCCTTCACTGGGAGGAGGACATAGGCGAGAAAAAGGTGAAGTCAGCGGATCGCAAGTTGCGCAAGATCAATTCGACGGTCCAGTTCGTGCCTACCCACACGCGCATAACGGCCGAAAATGTTTTCGATTTCCTTAAAGATGTACATCTCGTGATCGATTGCCTCGACAACATGGAAACACGTTTCATCGTGAATGCTGCCTGCTTTCAGAAAAAAATTCCCTTCATCCATGGCGGCGTGCGCGGGTTTATGGGAGAGATCACGACCATCATCCCGGGTGAGACCCCGTGCCTGGAATGCCTCTTTCCACGCAGGCCGGACAAGACCGAGCCCTTCCCTGTCTTCGGCGCCACCGCAGGCCTGGTTGCATCCTTACAGGTAACGGAAGCCATAAAGCTCATGGCGGGATATGGAAAGCTTCTTAAAGGAAGAATGCTGTACATAAATGGTGGTGAAATGCAGTTTCTATCGATACAGATGAAAAAAAATCCGCAGTGCCCGACCTGCGGAGAAAAATGAAGAAGGTTAAGGTCGAGGTTAAGGTTAAGAAAAACGTAACGTCTTAGCCTTTATCCCTCTTAACCTTAACCTTCGTTTCAGTCTTTTCCTCAACCTATCTTTTTCTTATCCTGTTCTTGCTACCTCAACCTTTGCTCTAGTCTTTACCTCAACCTAATTCTTTATCAGCCGCCTGAGAGGAATACCAGTATCGTGACCTCATCCCCGTCCTTCAGAGGGTAGGCCAACTCCTGGGGAAATGTGCTTTGCGCGTTCACCAGGATCTCTATATAGCCGTGCAACTTGCCCGACTTTCCAAAGAGCTTGCTCTGCATAGCCGGGAAGCGCCCCACAAGGTTCTTGAGGCACTCCCCGACACTTTTTCCCTCGAGTTCGACTTGCGCGTCTGTGGTTTCGGTGAGATAGGGATGCAGGTTTACTTTTACGCTCATAGACCCGGCCCCGCCTTATCTTCTTCCTCTCTGGCTCTCAACCTCAACCTGTCTTATCACTGCGCTGTATTTCCTACGCTCCGGCAACGAGATCAGCACCCTGCTTCTTGGCGGTAGCCAGCCTGTGTGCAGCATCCCTCTTCTTCTCGATGCTCACCTTGGCCGCATCCACGTAATCCACCGCCTTTATGTCGCAGAAACGGACGCACTGCGGTTCGCCGTCACACAGATCGCACTTGATCACCTTCTTGTCGATCGTATTGAAGTTCATTGCGCCAAACGGGCAGACTGCCACGCAGGAACGGCATCCGATACAGATGTCGTAGTCGACCTGTACACGCGCCAGTTCTTCATCCCTCGATATCGCCTTCACAGGGCACACGTTCATGCAGGGAGCATCCTGACAGTGCTGGCAGATCATAGGCACGTACAAACCCTCATGTTCCCACTTTTCAATCTTTATGCGGGCACGCATCGGGTTTACCACACCATCATGCTTGACCGCGCAGACGGATTCGCACAAACGGCATCCCGTGCATCTTTCCTGATTGACCACTAAGACTTTAGCCATATGTTCCATATCTATTCAATCCTCCTTTTCATCCCGATCACAGTGCATGAGAGGGCTCTTTTTCGAGTCCCAGGCTCTTCAAGGTCTCCGGTGTAGGGATTCCGTTCTCATCGAGGCCCTTGTGTTTGTAAAACTCTGCCCGCGCCGCAGTCATCTTCTTGCGGTCGAGCGTGGAGCCGACAACATCGGGTGCACCGCGTTTCGCCGGTTCATCATAGTACCGGTCAACGAGCACATCGCCCTTGTGCGGGTCATCTTTCTTGAAGCCTTCACGGATGTTGATCAAGCGCTCGATCATGTTGCCCCGGACTGCTGCGTCCCAAATCTGCGTCGGGGTCATCTCGAGACCCGTGTTGTAATGGATCACGCGCGCCCAGTCTTCAAAGTTAGGCAGCGTGGCGCCCAGGAACGTCGTGTGATACTTGCAGATGCCCAGGCAGTCTACACCCATGAAGCAGTTCTCCTGCCAGAAGACCTGCCAAGGCTTGCCTTCGTAGGACCTGTGGTCCGAGCTCAGGTTGCCTTCGAACGGAACCGGGCTCGAGTAAATCCGCTTCAGCACGTCCGGGGGCAGGTGGTAAAGGTCGATGGCCGGCCTTGATCTCAGGTGGTCAGACCCTCTCGAAGAAACCATGATGTTAAGGGCCAGCCCAGGCGTTGCGCGCTCATCAGAGTGGAGGTTGCTCATGCCCTTCACGTGAACCAGGTACTTCTCAGAGCCCCTGCCGATCTTCTGGGCAGCCCTGATCGGGCCTTCGGCCAGCGTATCGCCCAGGAAGGTCTTCCTCTGGCAGATGCGATGGATCATCTCGAGCACTGCCTCGCCGTTGCCGAACCTGAGGTCTACGCCGTCCGTGTCTTTGTCGGTCAGGATGCCGTTGTCATAGAGCTCCATCGCCCAGCCGATCATGCTGCCGATCTCAAGGTTATCCACGCCGTACTGGTCAACGAGATGGTTGGCGCAGAGCAGAGTGGCTGCATCCGTACAGCCCGGCTCAGAGTTGAAAGCGCCCTGTGACGTATACTCGGGACCTTCATCATATTTTCCTGTCAGGCCGAACTTGTCTGCCAGCGGGCTCTGGGGGATCTTATATTTTGCGCGGCAGTGCACCTGGCAGTTAAAGCACGCCGTCATGTTGTACTCGCCGCATGTTTCCTTTGAAATCTCATCGAGTGACTCAGGCTCGATTTCATCGGCATAGCGGAGCTGGTTGTACTGGAAGTTGTTCGTTCGCACGCCACCCCATGAATTGGTTGCGCCCCAGATAAAAGGCGTGCCTAAGGTACCCATGGTCTGGTTCACTTTGGCGCTTGTGATCAGGTCGATGAACCTCTTGTTGTAATCAAGCGCCTGCTCAGGATGCGCAATCTTGATATCAAGCGTGCCCCTTGCCGCGACGCACTTCAGGTTCTTGGAGCCCATGACCGCGCCCATGCCTGTCCTGCCGGCCGAGTTCTTGATGCCCGTCATGACGTTTGCGTACCGGACGAGATTCTCACCTGCCGGGCCGCACACGCAAAACTTGATATCCTCATCTCCCATCTCCTTGCGGATGGTCCACTGCGTGTCTGTTACGCTCTTTCCCCAAACGCTGGACGCATCGCGTATCTCGATCTCGCCATTGTTGACCCACAGGTAGACCGGCTTTTCCGCTTTGCCCAGGAAGACCAGGTGATGGTAGCCCGCGAGTGCCAGCTCGGCTGCGAAGAATCCGCCCATGTTGGTGCTGCCCATCAGGTTGGTCAACGGGGACTTGCCCATGACGTCAGTCCTTGAGTTGCCTGATGCCATGGTCGCACAGAGAAATCCCACGCCGACGACCAGGACATTGTCAGGACCGAGAGGGTCAGCGCCCGGCTTCAGGTAGTTATAAAGCAGATACGCGTTCAAGCCTCTTCCCCCGAGGTATTTCTTGCGGATCTCGGTGGAGATGGGCTTCTTCTGTATCTCGCCTGTTGTAAGGTTGATGATTGCTACCTTCCGATTCATTGACATATTACTTCTCCTCCTTCTTCGCCATTTTCGCCTTCATGGCCTCTTCAGCCAGCCGCTCGCTCGTTTCCCAGACCGGCCCGCGCACTCTCGGGAAGCCCTCCTTGACCCAGGCCACGCGCCACTCGGAATTGCATCTCTCACACTTGACCGTTTTCTGGCCCGGCTTAGCGGATAGCCTCGCCGTGCAACTGGGGTTGAGACACCTGAACTGACCGTACGTCCTTGTCTTGGCTACAGCTTCTTGTGTTGATAATGTTTCGTCTGCCATAGGTTCTTCCTCCTTTCCTGCCTTTCTTCTATGTTCAGATCACGAGGGCTCGCGCCTTCGTTCTCTCTACAGGCCTCTTAGCGACTGCGTGCTCCGCGGTATACAGCGATCATGCCACCTGCTGGACATCGGTGAGACCATATGCCTGGCTCAGGAGTACCATCGGGTGTATAATCTTCAGCCCGGTACCGGACTGAATGCGTAACCCGCATCCTCCGCACTCCGTGACAACCGCCTCTGCTCCGGACTTCTTTGCTTCGTCCCAGACATGCTGAGCGATTATGATGGACCGATCATAGTTCGCTTTCTTCATGCCGTACGAGCCGCTCAGACCGCAGCAATAGTAATTGCTACCAACCACCTGCACGCCGGGTATCAGCTTCAGAAGGTCAAGCGGCACCTGCGTCAGCCCCTGCACTTTCAGATGGCAGGGGTTGTGATAAAAGACTTTCAGCGGCACGGGGCGAAAGTCCGTGTTGAGCCGCCCTTCTTTGTGCAACTTGAGGAGATATTCATCCGCATCGAAGATGTGCTCGGAAAGCCATGCGGCCTCCGCGCTGTCAAAGAACTTGCGCCCTTCCTTGCGCAACATCATGTTGCAGCTCGGGCACGTGGTGATGACGTCATGGTCCGGATACGCCGCCCCATATAGAGACTTCATGATGAAGTTGAAATTCTTGCCCGCACCTTTCAGGTTGGCATTGGCCATCATGGGCATGCCGCAGCACTTCTGCTCGGGCACAACGACCTGGAAGCCGTTCTTCTTCATGACCTCCACCAGGGCCTTACCTATTTCCGGCCCGTAATAGTTCGCCCAACAACCACTGAAGTAGATTACCGTGTCACTCACCGGAGCCCCCTTTGAACCAGTCCCTAAAGGTCCGCCGATGGAACGTGGGCAGGTTCGCACCATGGTGTATTCCCGCTGTCAGTTCCATGATCCACTTCACCACAGGAAGATTGCTGGCCCAGTTGGATAATGGTGCGGTCAGGCCCCCCAGCTTCGCCAGTATCTCCGGGTCATCCAGGAGCCTTTTCTTCCAGCTCCTGCCCTTCTTCTCAGCGTACTCCATCTGGGTCTTCCAGATGAGCGTGGGAACATCTATATCCACCGGGCATTCGACTTCGCACCTGCCGCAGTGGAGACACTCATCAAGAGGCGGCACTGCCCCTTGCAGAAAGGCAAGCACGTAGTTCTTCGGGCTGTAGACCATACCCCTGTCGACCAGAAGGTGCTTGCCGATGGGGCACTGACGGGCACAAGCCCTGCAGTCAATGCACAGGAACAGGTCCCCATACCCGTCGTTGAGGAGCCCTGTCCGGCCGTTGTCGAGCACTATCAGGTGAACTTCGCGATCATTGGTCGTTGACATTACGGGAAGCGAGTCGAAGTCATACGCCTCCTCCGGCTTTGGCGCAAGATCGAGCAGTATACTCTCGAGACCGAAGATCCCCATGGAGCGCGTGTGGAAAAGCGCGGACTCCCTGTCCTTGAGGACTTTTTCCACGCTCACAACAAATATGATCTTTGTCGCCTGCTCCAGGTCCTTTGAGATATTCGACATGTGCTGGAGAAAAAGGATTGTACCGTCTGCAGCGGAAACTGCGTTGACACCCAGGATGGCCACGTAGTCCCGAGCCTCGTTGGAGCTAAGTCGGCTGAACTGCCTGCGAACCTCAAAAGATTCGACGAGCCCTCTCGCATGCATGCCGGGCACCGACCAGTATTCTTCTACGCTCTTCTTGAATGTGGCAACATCGAAGTTGTTGAACTCGGTGAAATAGCGAAGGTAGGTCTTTAGTCCGAGGGCGTGCAGCTTTGAGCGGAGTTCGTTGACAAGCACATTAGACTTGTTGATCGAGGCGAGGTTTGTCTCACCCGCTACCTGGCGCACATATGAGGCTGCCTTCTCGCTATTTTCCGCGTAAAAGAGCTTGACGCCCGGGTACTGCTCCAGGCTCCTCTTCAACTGGTCAACGAGGGTCGCATGGTTTGCCCGGGTGTAGTCGCGGATTTCCTTCAACTGTTTCTTGATCGTATCCGCGCTCACACGCGCATCCCTGCGCACCATTACACCGGCAGCTCTGTGCTTGCTTTGTTCAGCCGAAGGCTCGACAACCAATATGCTGGGCATTCCGGTCATACGTTACTATCCCTCCTGCCTTTTCGCACCCGCGCCTGGGGTAATCGGGGCTCCAGGAGTCCCTTCAACACGCATCGAACGCCTTGTCCTTGTGTAGGCTAGCGGTTTACTCGCGTGAACCGCTATTTATATCAGGAACGGGGCTTTTTGTCAAGACTTTGTTACTGCGCGGCGCACTGGTTGGAGTAGTATGTTGACAACCGGGAGGTGAATAGTGTTCACTATTCCGAACTATGTACACT
>Ga0113563_10000252_pt1 | contig 23804 bp, 14 predicted proteins | sample Mud3Dept3metaG_FD_80117 | JGI IMG/M metagenome (GOLD analysis project Ga0113563, IMG submission 80117) | Freshwater wetland microbial communities from Ohio, USA, analyzing the effect of biotic and abiotic controls - Mud 3 Core 4 Depth 3... | ecosystem: Environmental > Aquatic > Freshwater >... | reverse complement strand
CGGCGGTCGTGGTGTCCACGCCGACGAGTAGGCTGGCGGTATTGGTGGTTCCCTGGCCGAGGTTCGTGATGGTCCCACTCGCGGTGGCGCTCCCGGTGGTCCCGCTGAAACTCGCGTTCAGCCCTTCCTGGAAGCCGGCCGGGGCTGCGCTCGTGTTAGTGAGCGACAGCGCCTGGGTAGCCGCATCCCCAACGTGCCGGTTGGTGAAGACGATGTTGTTCGACGCCAGCGTCGGCTGGGCTACCTGGTAGACGTTGCCTTGCACGTTGACCGTCTGGGTACCGATCCCGACCGCACCGAAGCCGCTGGTGCCGGTGCCGTCGGATTGCAGGGTGAGGGTCGCGGTGCCGCTCTTCGCACCGGCCGTAGCGGTGTCCACGCCGACGCGGAGGTTGGTGTTGTCGGTCGCCCCGGCCGCCAAGAGGTTGAACGCCCCGCTCGCCGTGGCCTGGCCGCTGGTCGGCGCGATGCTCGCGTTCAGCTTCTCGGAGTACCCGTCGGCGGCCGCGGTGTTCGTGAGGCTCAGTGCCTGGGTGGCCGTGCCGCCCACCCGCTGGTTGGCGAGGGTGACCGGCTCCGGCGTGTGGGCACTGGCCGCCGCCAACCGGTAGACCTCGGCGTTCATGGCGACCTGCTGCGGCGCGAGCGGCGTGGGCACCCCGCTATTGAAGGTCCCGTCGGAGGCGAAGGTCACCGTGGCCGTGCCGCTTTTCGCGCCAGCGGTGCCGAGCCCATTGAGGCTGACGCTCATGGCGGTGTTGTTCGAGCTGCCGGCCGCCAGGCTCGTGATCGTGCCGCCGTTATTGCTCGCGCCGCCGGTGGTGGCACCGAAGCCGGCGTTCAGGCCCTCGGCCGGCGCCGCCGCCAGGTTGGTGATGGTGAGCGCCTGCGTTTGGCTCGTGACCTGCCCCTCGCGGAACTTGCCGAAGTTGACGCTCGTCGGCGACAGCCCCGCCACGGCGAGGTTGCCCACCTGCGCCTCGATGGTCGCCAGTGACTGCAGGTACTGGCTCGGCAGGTTGAGCACGCCCAGCCCGCTCGTCGTCGCGCCGTTGGAGGCCAGCAGCACCTCGACGTTAGCATTCACCGTGCCCGTCGACCCGGTGGCGAGCGTCACCTTGAGCGTCGTGTTGTCGCTCGACCCCGCCGCCAGGTTGGTGAGCGTGCCTGAGCCGCTGAGCAGGGTCGCGCCTGTGCCCGTGATCGTGCCGAAGCCCGCGTTGAGGCCCTCACTGAAGCCGTCCGCCAACGCGTTGTTCGCCACGGTAAGGAAGCGTTCCTGTGTAGAGCCCACCAACACGTTGCCGAAGTTCAAGTTCCCCGTCACCACCGGGGTGGCCAACCGGTACACGTTGCCGGACACGGTGACGGTCTGGGTGCCGATCCCGACCGGGCTGAAGCCGCTGGTGCCGGTGCCGTCGGAGGCCAGCGTGATGGTCGCGGTGCCGCTCTTGGCACCGGCCGTGGCGGTGTCCACGCCGACGCGGAGGTTGGTGTTGTCGGTCGCCCCGGCCGCCAGGAGGTTGAACGCCCCGCTCGCCGTGGCCTGGCCGCTGGTCGGCACGATGCTCGCGTTGAGCTTCTCGGAGAAGCCATCGGTGGCCGCGGTGTTCGTGAGGCTCAAGGCCTGGGTGGCCGTGCCGCCCACCCGCTGGTTGGCGAGGGTCACCGGCGCCGGGGTGTGGGCGCTGGCCGCGGCGAGGCGGTAGACGTTCCCCGAGACGTTCACGGTCTGGGTGCCGATGCCGACGGCGCTGAAGCCGCTGGTGCCGGTGCCGTCGGATTGCAGGGTGAGGGTCGCGGTGCCGCTCTTCGCACCGGCCGTGGCGGTGTCCACGCCGACGCGGAGGCTACTGCTATTGGTGGCACCGGCCGCGAGGAGGCCAATGGAACCCGTGGTGGTGATCCCTGCCGTAGCGCCGCCCAGGGTCGCGTTCAGGCGCTCCGAGTACCCGTCGTTCGCCGCGGTGTTCGTGAGGCTCAAGGCCTGGGTGGCCGTGCCGCCCACGCGCTGGTTGGCGAGGGTGACCGGCTCCGGCGTGTGGGCACTGGCCGCCGCCAACCGGTAGACCTCGGCGTTCATGTTGATGGTCTGGGGGGTCAGCGGGGTGGGCACGCCGCTGTTGAAGGTCCCGTCGGAGGCGAGCGTGATGGTCGCAGTGCCGCTCTTCGCCCCCGCGGTCGCCGTGTCGGTGAAGCCGACCGCCAAGCTGGTATTGTTGGTCGCCCCCGGTGCGAGGCTGGTGAAGGCGCCGGTGGCGCTGAAGCCGCTGCTCGCCGTCGCGATGGACGCATTCAGCCCCTCGGCCGGCGCCACGGCGATGTTGCCGATGGTGAGCACTTGGTTCGCCGGCGCCGCAGCGCCGACGCGGAACTTCCCGAAGTTCACCGGATTGGGGGTGGCGGCACTCGCCTGGGCGAGGTTCCCCACGACGCCGGTGATCGTCACGTTGAGCGGGAGGTCCTGCGCCGGCAGGGCGGTCACGCCCAGGCCGTTGCCGATCGCCGTGCCGTTGGAGGCGAACTGCAGCGCCACCGAGGCGTTGATGGTCCCCGCGCTCGTCGGCGTCATCGTGACCGTCATCGCCGTGGCGTTCGTCTGCCCGGCGAGCAGGCCCGTGATGGTGCCACCATTGTTCGAGAAGATGCCGGCGCCGTTGTTGGTGAAGCTCCCGAAGGCCGCGTTCAGCGCCTCCGAGAAGCCATCGGCGGTGGCCGTGTTGCCGATGGAGAGCGTCCGCGTGATCGGGCCGCTGCCCGCCAGGACGTTCCCGAAGTTGAAGTCCGCCGCGTTGTTGATCGTCGCCTGGGCCAGGCGGTAGACGTTCCCGGAGACGTTCACGGTCTGGGTGCCGATCCCGACCGCGCCGAAGCCGCTGGTCCCGGTGCCGTCGGATTGCAGCGTGATGGTGGCGGTGCCCGTCTTCGTCCCGGCGGTCGCGGTGTTCGCGTTGCCGAGCCCCACGACGAGGCTCGTGCTGTCGGTCGCCTGCGGGGTGAGGCGGGTGACCGTCCCGCTCGCCGTGGCCGCCCCGGTCACGCCGCCGATGCTTGCGTTCAGCCGCTCCGAGAACCCGTCGTTGGCCGCGGTGTTCTGGACGGTGAGGGCCTGCGTGCCGAAGCTGCCGCCCACGTGGATATTCCCGAGGTTCACGGGCTCGGGGGTGTGGGCGCTGGCCGTCGCCAGGCGGTAGACGTTGCCGGAAACATTGATGGTCTGGCTGCCGGCCGGGGCGGCACCGAGGCCGTTGCTGGCACCGTTGACTGCCCCGGCGGTCTGATAGTTGATCGTCACCGTCCCGGTGCGGGCGCCGGCGGCACTCGTATCCACCCCCACCGTCATCGTGCCGGTGCCGGTGTTGTTGGTGCCGGCCACCCGTCCCGTGATCGTTCCGCTGCTGGTCGCGTTGCCGGTGTTGGCGCCAAACGCGGCGTTCAGGTCCTCGCTATGGTCGCCGGCCGGGGCGGTGTTCGCCACCGTGAGCGCCTGGGTGAGGCTCCCGCCCACGCGCTGGTTGACGAGGGTGATTGGGCTCGGGGTAGCGCTGCCGGTCGCGGCCTGGTACACATGGCCATTAACGAAGATCGTCCAGGGAGACAATGGCGTGAGCCCGAGCCCGCTGGTGCCGGTGCCGTCGGAGACGGGGTTCACGGTAACGTTGCCACTCTTGAAGCCCGCGGTGCTGGTATCCACCCAGACCGTCATGGCGCTGCTGTTGCTGGTTCCCCCGGCGAGCCGGGTGATCGTGCCGCCGTTGTTGCGAGCATCGCCGGTGCTGGCCCCGAAGCTCGCGTTCAGGCCCTCGGTGTAGATCCCTGGGACGGCCCTGTTCTCCACTGTGAGCGCCTGGGTGACCGTGCCGCCCACCCGCTGGTTGGGAACGCTGGCGGGGTTCGGGACGATGAACGCATTGGCCAGGTTGTACGCCGCCGCTCCGGCACCGAGCACGATGCTCATGTTCTGGTCGACGACGTTGTCGAAGTTGTTCGCGATGCGGACCACCTGGCCGGTCAGAGGCGACAAGGGGCCTTCGACTCCTGCGTTGAATGTGATGCTGAGGGGCGCGCTGCCCCCCGGCGCGATGGGTCCAAAGTTCCCCGCTGTCACCCCGCTCCCCGAGAGCCGCGGGTCGGTGATATTGGCGCCGCCCCCCGTAGTCTGGATGGCGCCACGAAGCGCGGGCCCTCCAGTATTGTTGTTTGCGATCTGATAGTCGAAGGTCGTGGTGCCCGTGCCCACGTGGACGTTGCCGATGGTGAGCGTGGGGGTGGCAGTGGCGCCGCCCGTCAGACTCCAACCCGTCGGCAAGTTGACCCCGGACAGGATCTGCGCCTGCTCCGGCGTCCCGGCCGCGAGGATCCGACCCGATGTCTGACCTGGCGTGGCAGGGATGGTGTTGGCGTGCGCATTGAAGCTGTTGCCGGTACCAAAGTTGGCATTGATATAGTCGGTGTACACGGTGACGTTACTACTTCCGAGATTCAGACTGTTCGCTGCCGATCCATTGTGGATCAACAATCCGGCGCTGCTGTTCGTGGCGCCGCCAAAAGTGAGAATCCCGTCCGCCGCGATTTCGATCGTCCCCGTGGGACCAACGATCCCTCGGTTCACGACCAGGCTACTGCTGCCGGTAGCGCGAACGAGCCCCGAGTTCAGCACCGCAGCGTCAATCCGGCCTGCCCCCTGGATGGTGTGGCCGGCCGAGTTGATCAGGCGCTGAACGCCAGTTTGCCCCGAGATGACGTTGTTGGGGCTGTTGGCCATAGCAAGCACGCCGGTGCCGGCGAGCGTGACGTCGTCTGTCGCGCCCGTCGCCAACTGAAGGGTCGTGACGAGCCCGCCGCCGACGCCGGAGTTCATCGCCAGCGTGCCGTTGTTCGTGATCGTATTCACGAGCCGCGTAGTGGTGTTCGACGTACCGTCGCCGGCCACATAGGTGCCGTTCAGCGTCACGCCGTCGAGAGCGCTGAGGTTGCCGGGCGTCGTACGGATCACGCCACCTGCGGACGTGGTCAGGGTGCCACCGACGACCGTTGCGCCGGTCAACTGCGCCACCGAGCTATTACGCGCATCGAGCGTGCCCCCCGTGTTGGTGAAGAGACCGCGCAGATCGAGTGTGCCGCCGTCGGCCTGCAGGGTGCCGGTATTGGTAACGCCGCTGGCGCTGGGCTGCAGGATCAACGGGGTGGACTGCGTCGCGACGACCAAGCCCGCGTTCGTGAACGCCATCGTGGCCACGCCAATATTGCCGGAGCCCTGGATCGTGTGACCGGCCGAGTTGATCAGCCGGTTCGTGAAGTTCTGGGCCTGGATGGTGTTGGCGGCGAAGTTCGACATCGCCAGCGTGCCGTTGCCGGCCAGCGTGAGCGTCGCGTCGGGGTCGTTGGGGTTCACCCCGGGGATCAACAAGGTTCCCGCGCCCGTGGCCGAGCCGATCTGGATGGTCCCGGCGTTGTTGATCGTGCCGAACGCGTTGGCGTTCGAGCCGTCGACCACCCGGATGGTGCCCGTATTCGTGATCGCACCGAGCGTCGCGCCGTCGAGAACGGCTGGACCGACCAGCCGTATCTCGCCGCCATCGTGCGAGGTGACGAGGCCGCCTTGCAGGTTAGCGAAGCCGGTGATCGTGACATGGGCGCCGGCACCCACGGCCTCGATCGTGCCACCAGCGTTGTCGAACACGCCGTCGGTCAGGATCAAGCCGCCGGTGTTGCTGCCGCGCAGGATGCTGGTGTTGACGACGCCAACCAAGCCCCCGGGTGCGAGCGCAGTATCCGACGGATTGATCGTCAGCGCGACGGTCTGGTTGGCGTTGACCAGACCCTGGTTGGTGAACAGCATCGAGTTGGCGCCGATGTTTCCTGCGCCCTGGATCGTGTGGCCGGCGGCATTGATCAGGCGGTCGTTGCCCTCGCTCGCCGTCAGCTGGTTGTTGGCGAAGTTGGACATCGTGAGCGTGCCCGTGCCCGACAAGGTCAGCGTTGCGTTGGGGCCGCCGGTAATGGCTATCGTGGTCTGAACACCGGTGGAGTCGAGCAGGATGTCGCCGCTGTTGTCGATCGTGCCGTAGGCGTAAATGAACTGATTCGGGATGCGAATCTGGCCGGTGTTGACGATCGCCCCGGCTGCACTCGCGCCATCCAGGCGTGTGTTGCCAAAGAGCCGAATCTCGCCGCCGCCGCTCGTGGCGAAGGTGCCGCCCTGGATCGTCGCAGTACCCAAGGTCACGATCGCGCCCGCGCCAACGGCCTCGATCCGGCCGGTGGTCACGCCGTCGCTGTTGATGATCGTGCCGCCTTGAATCAGCAGCCCGCCGGTGTTGCTGGCACGCAGGGTACCGGTGTTGACCCAGGAGTCGCTGCCCATCGCGACCCATAAGTACATCTGCGCAGTGCTGTTGGCTTCGATTAGCCCTTGATTGACGATCTTGGCTCCGCCCACGCCGCTGCCGATGCGGCCCGCGCCCTGCATCGTGTGTCCGGCCGAGTTGACGATCGTTGTGCCGCTGTTGCCGGTGAGCACGGCGTTGACCGAATCTGAAAGCGTCACCGTGCCGGTGCCCGAGAACGTGAGCGACGTGCCGGCGCCACCCTGGACGGCGAGGAGCGCGCTGCCGCCCGGCGAACCGATGCGGATGTCGCCGCTGTTGACGATCGTGCCCTTGGCGAAGGCTCCCGTGGAGTTGTCCATCACCACCAGGTTGCCTAGGTTCGTGATCGCGCCGGCGGTGCTGCCGTCGAGCACCGAGCTGTCGTAGATGCGGATCTGGCCACTGGCGTCGGTGGAGAGCGAACCGCCCTGGATCGTCCAGGCGCGGACCTCCACGACACCGCTGTTGATCGCTGCGAGCGTGCCGCCGCCGTTCGCCATCACGGCGCCGAAGGTGCCGTAGAGGTTCAACGTGCCGTTGTCGGCGCGGATCGTTCCGGTGTTGGTGCTCGCGTTCCAGATGCGGAGTGTCGAGCCACCGTTGATGACGAGCGTCTCGGCGTTCGTCAGGGTCAAGATGGCCGTCGAGCCGGTGCGATGGGTGATCGTCTGCACACCGGCGACGTCGATCGTCACGCCATCGAAAGTGGCACCCGACCCCGGGACCGAGGCGGGATTCCAGTTCGCAGAGTCGTCCCAATAGCCGGTCCCCCCGGTCCAGGTGTAATCCACGGAGATTGCCGGAAGCGGCTGGAACAGCGCGGCTATTGTCAGAACGGCTAACAGTCGCCAAAGTCCAGTATGCCGTTTCATGGTCGTCCTCCTGCAGTCCCGCGCCGCTGCGACTCGAAATGAACCATAAGAAGAATTCTTAAGTATGCGTGCAAACATAGCTTGAGGCATGGCCTACACGTCTCCTCCCTCACAACCACATACCGTCGGCTCCCCAAACAGGAGAGCCCCCGCCGACCAGCTTAATGGTCAGCGAGGGCTCTGAGAGATTTCCCGGGGCCAACAGTTGGTGGAGACATGGCCCGCCCACTTATTCCAATTTTAGTGAATGAACAGCATAACGTGTGCCGAGTCGCACAGACGCGTGAGAGTGAAACTGTGCGGAACGTTTACTGCTTGTGATCTTAGGCACTTGCAGTGAGAGCCTGCGGTGACGAGGGCTTCGTGTCGTTCAGACTAGAGGTCGTCAAGTGGTAAGTTTCCCGACACCTCCAGTCGTATGCGAAAGATGGAAGTCGTTGAATTCCCTCTTCAAGACCGATAATTCACGCTCTCACGACAATCGTAAAGACTCCCGACGTTTTCCAAGGAAAGAACGGGGTGGGCCGGAACGGCAGCCACAAGAGGCACAAGGTGCACAAGAATTCAGGAGGCGACCGCAACAGTCGTGTTGAGCCTATGGGTTCGGCTTACGCGCCACCAGCGCCGATTGAAGCTGCGACCCCACGTTTCTGGGTTCAGGCGGTTGTTGGGCGACCCTCAGCCATCCATCGGAAGGATGGACGGCGTCGGTTCGCGGCGCAGTCCCGCAGGTATAGATTGATCAGGCTCTGGTAAGGCACTCCCGTTTTCTCGGCGAGAGTCTTGAAATACTCCACGGTATCCCGGTCGAGCCGGATCGTCACCGATTGCTTCAACAGCTTTAGATAGGGGTTCTTTCGTCCCTTCATCCTCGAGAAATCGTAATGCGCTCTCATTGCGTCATCTCCAGTAGGCCTCCTCCTCCCGTCGGTTGGCGCGCCGGGCGGAGATAATCCGGACCACCAAATCGGCCTCACGGTAACAGTGGCACACGACGAGGACTCGCGCCTGAAGGCTCATCCCAAGCAGGATGAAGCGGTCCTCGTCCTCAGAGTGGTCGGGGTCATAGAACACAGTCGCACGCTCATCATAGAAGGCGGTCTGGGCCTCCTCGAACGTTACACCGTGCTTATGCTGATTCGCCAGGTTCTTGGCCTGATCCCAAACGAAGCGGAGGCCATTCATATTTACATTGTATGTAAGGCGCAATCTGGTGTCAAGGAACCGCGGTTGCTCCGAACCCTCCGGCTGCTACTGTCCATGGAGCCCTATGTGCGTCTTGTGCCTCTTGTGGCTGGCTGTCTCGTTTGGTCGAGGGTCTGGCCCTCGCGCTCGGGCCAGACCCTTCGGAAGGGACGCTCGGCGGAAAGTTACTTCTGGGCGGGCGCTGGGGCAGCCGGCACGTTGATTGTGATCCCCCGCTTCTGCAGTTCCGCGACGATCGTCTTGGCGTTCTGGTTCCCCTGGTTCGCCAGCTCCTGTGTGCCCTTGGCGATGGAATCGAGCTGGGTCCGGAGCTTCGCGGCTTCCTGGACCGGCGCCTCCTGGCTGGTGCGAATCGCCTGCAGCGTCCCGCGCTCCCGCATGAGCTGACTAGTCTGGAACCCGGTCCACACGACGAACGCGATCACGATGAGACACACAGGAATTACCAGACCACGGATTGGGAGGGAATCTCTCTGCGTTTCACCGGCGTCGGTGTACATTCGCGTCTCCCTAGCCCGCATTGTTCGCGAACACATCTGGCGAACATTGCGGGCTGAACAGAAGCCCTTGTGGTCGGCGGTCCGGCCTAACGGGGCGCCTTGGTTCGGCCCGCCGAAGCAGGGGCCCCACTCGTGGCCGGCGCGGTGCTGGTCGGTTGGTTCACGGTGAACGTAATGCCGTGGGACGCGAGCAAGTTTCGAATCTGGTCGTCATTATTTCGTGCGGCGAGATTCGCCAGTGCGGCGATGAGTTCCCGGTTCAACCGGTCGAGCTGAAGGCTCTGGTTGATGAATTGCTGACGGTCGTTCACCTCCCCCTGGATCGTTCGGTTGCCGAGGAACAGAAAGATGTTGACGACCACGAACGCCAGACCGAGCACAGCGATTCCGGACAGGACCCAGCGGAACCACGATTTCTCAAGCAGCGTCGTGCTCATTGCCACCTCCTCTCTTCTGGGATCAACCCGGATTATTCACCATCAAGCCACCAAGGCACCAAAAAACGGGGAACAGTCAAGAATCAGGGTGACATGTTTCGTTTCCCGCCGTGGCGCACTCAATTGGCGAGACATGTAGCAAACAGGGGCAAGGAAGTCAAGCCGGCGCACATCGCGCGCTGCGGCACGGGATTCCGCCCGACGCCACAGCTCCCGTTTGGGCCGCTCCAAGGTCGGACCGGTACGGACGCCGTGTGTCTCTTCACGCTCGCCCAGTTGCGCCCTATGGTGAGTTGTTCTATTGTACCCATCGAGCCGGCAACTGGGTCCTTCAGTGACCACGTACGAACCGCGAGGCAACCGTCTTTTCGATCACGACGCGAGCGAGTGCGCGTGGAGGCGCGACCGTGCACGGTGAGAGCTGGAAGAGATGCCTTCGAGGATCGACCCTGCTTGGGTGCCTTGCCCTGCTCCTGGTCGGCTGCAGCGAAGATCCCGAGGTCAAGAAGCAGCGGCATTTTTCCCGGGGCGAGCAATATCTGTCCACGCAAAAGATGGACGAGGCCATCATCGAGTTCAGAAACGCGATTCAGGCTGTCCCGACGTTCGCCGAGGCGCACAACCAGCTCGGGCGGGCCTATCAACGAAAGAGCTGGATGTTCGACGCGCGGGCGGAATACCAGCGCGCGATCGAGCTGAAACCGGATTTCGTGGATGCCCACCTGAATCTGGCCCGGGTCAACCTGGACATCGGGGCGGTGACGGACGCGGAGGCGGCCGCCGATCGCGCGATCACGATCGACCCACGAAGCGCCGGGGCGCGCGTCTTGAAAGGCACGGCGCTCCTGCGGCGGCAACAAGCGCGCGAGGCGCTGTCCTCCATTCAGAAAGGAATCGAGCTGGACCCGAACCTGGCGGAGGGACACCTGGCCTTGGGCGACGTGCACCGCGTCCAGAAAAAGGACAAGGAGGCGGAGGCCGCGTATCGCAAGGCTCTGGCCCTCAATGCGGAGCTGATCGAAGCCCATGTCGGATTGGGAGCATTGGCCGTAGCGCAGGGCCGCACCGACGAGGCGATGCACAGTTTCCAGGCCGCCGTGAAAGCCGGTCCCACGAGCATGGCGGCGCGGTCGAGTTTGGCCGGCCTACTGGCATCGCAGGGGAAGTTCGACGACGCGCTGAGTCAGCTCGAAGCGCTCCCCATGGGCCGCATTCCCGACCCGCGCGTCGCGATCGCGTTGGCGAGTCTGTACAACCGCACCCAGAGGTTCGAGAAGACCGTCGGCCTCATGGTGAACACCACGAGGGTGTTCCCCCGGATCTGGGAGGGCCACTACCTGTTGGGCGAGGCGTATCTGGCGCAGGGAAAGAACGAGCCGGCGCGTGGCGCTTTTCAGGAGGCCCTGGCGATCGCACCGGAAAGTGCCATGGCGCGCATGCGGCTGGCGCAAGCACTGGCCCGGCTCGGTCAGCCAAAGGAGGCGCTGGCGCAGTTCCAGGAGGTCGCCAAGCGGGCTCCGGATACCCCCGGGTTGCGCCTGGAGCTGGCCAGCACGTACCTCCGACTGGGCCGCGTGCAGGAGGCCCTGCGCGAGTCGAAGGCGGTGCTGGCGGCGAACCCGAAGGACGTCCGCGCATACGACATCCTGGGTCTCACCTATGCGACCATGCAAGACTACGAGAGCGCGCTGGGCGCCCTGTCGCGTGGGCTGGCCTTGGATTCCGGGTCGGTCCGCACCCATCTCGCGAAAGCTCAGGTCCACGAAGCCCAAGGGAAGGTGGACCTGGCCGAGCAGGAGTATCGGGCCGCGATCCAGGCCGATCCCGCAAGCCTCGCACCGCATCTAGCGCTCATGCAGTCCCTGCTCCGCCGACAGCAGTGGGATCAGGCGATCCAGGCCGGTCAGGCGGCGCTGGCGGTGACGCCGAAGAACCCCACCGCGCACAATCTCATCGGCGTGGCCTATCTGGGGAAGAACGACTCGACCCAGGCGGAGAAGGCCTTCCGGGCGGCCCTGGAGAGCAATGCGAAGTTCACTCCGGCCTACACCAATCTCGCGCGGATGGCCTTGCGAGACAAGAAGATCGACGAGGCGGAGCGCAACCTGCGCGCTGCGCTGGAGGCGGCGCCCAACGACGTTCCGGTCGTGCTGAATCTGGCCGCCGTCTTGGTCGCGGAGGGTAAGCACCGAGAGGCCACCCAGCACCTGGAAAACGCGGTGAAGCTCAACCCCGACCTTTGGATAGCGCAGCTCAGCCTCGCGGATCTCTACGCGAAGACGGGCCGGCTCGACGAGGCGGAGGCGGCAGCACAGAGACTCCTCAACCTCAACCCGCGACTGGCGCCGGCGCTCATCGTCCAGGGCAGCGTGGCCATGCAGCGGTCTCGCCTCGACGAGGCGGAGACGGCCTTCCGCAAGGCGGTCGATGCCGACCCCAAATCCGCGCTGGCCGTCTATCAGCTTGCGCGCCTGCAGCTCCTTCGGGGCAAGCGGGCCGCGGGCGTCGCGTCGCTCAAGAGAGCGCAACAGCTGGATCCCAGCAAGCAGCTTGGCCGCGCAGAGTTGGCCGCCCTGGAGGCTGGAGAGGATCCAACCAAGGTCGCGGACGCGTTGGAGCGCGAGACGCGGGAGCTGCTGCGGGCCCAACCGGAACAGCCGGCCCTTCGCACGCAGTTGGGTGCGATTTTGCTTTCCAGAGGGAAAATGGACGAGGCCGAGGCCGAGTTTCGATCCGCATTGAAGGTTGTCCCGCGCTACGTGCCCGCCCTGCTGGGCATGGCCCGCATCTCCCTCGCGCGGAAGAAGCCCGATGAGGCCATGGGTTTCGTGCGCCTGGCGCTCGACGTGAATCCGAACGACCTGGAAGCGAACCTGGTGGCCGCGCACGCGGCGCTGGCGCAGGGGAGGCGGAACGAGGCCATGCAGCATTACGAGACCGTCTTGCAGGTCAACCCCACGATTGTGGCGGCGAATGTCGCCTTGGCCGACTTGAGCTTGGCCCGTGGCCAGAGGGCCGAGGCTGCCAAGTACGCCAGGGCGGCCCTGAAGGAGAATCCCAGGCTCGCGGGACCGCTCGTCGTCCTTGGCAGGGTTGCGCTGGAAGAGAGCAGAGTCGACGAAGCGATCGATCTGCTCCAAAAGGCGCTGGACGTCAACCCGAACCTGCCCTCCGCATTTTTCGGTCTCGCGTATGCCTACCAGCTCAAGGGCAACCGAGACCGGGCGATACAGAATTATCGGAAAGTCATTGCGTTCTCCCCCGGCGACGCTGCCTCCTACAACAACCTGGCCTGGCTGCTCGCTGACGACGCGCGCTCGCAAGGCGAGGCGCTCCGGTTCGCCCAGAAGGCGCTTGAGCTGCAGCCGCGGAATGGGCGAGCCATGGATACGCTGGGCTGGGTGTACTTCAAGCAGGAAAAACTGGCCGAGGCCGAAAAACATTTTCGCGCAGCAGGCGAGATTCTACCCAACGAGGCGGCGATCCAGTATCACCTCGGCCTCGTGGCGCACCGGCAAGGCCGGACGGCAGATGCCTCCGCGGCCCTCAAGCGCGCCCTGCTGATCAACCCCAACTTCGAGGACGCGGCCACTGCGCGAAAGCTGCTGCAGGAGCTGGGAGGATAGCGGCTTTGAGCCAGATTACTCACGAAGAGACCGTGACTAATCTGCTTCGAATGACCAATGAGCAATTTCCAATGACCAAGGCCAGGCTGCTCAAAAAGGCCCGGATGCAAGGCGCCGCGCGATCCGACGGGTACCCACCGCAGGTGGGTGCAGGCGTACTTAGCACGTACGTCGCAGCGCCGCGGGAGTGCGGGGGTACCCACCGTAGGTGGGTCACCGCAGATGGGCTTTTTCAGCAGCCTGGATCAGCCGCGCCACAGCCACCACAGAAAGAGGCCAACCATGGTGAAGGCCAGGGCGAAGCGCGCGAGGAGGGCGACGGCCATCCCGACCAGCGCGCCGAAGCCCGCCTTGAGGCTGTGTTCCACTTCACCGCTCTTGAGCAGCTCACCCGCCACCGCCCCGACGACGGGGCCGATCAGCAGACCGGGCGGGCCGAAGAAGAGGCCGACCACCGCGCCGACCAACGCCCCCACGACCGCCCACGCGCTTCCGCCGAACTTCTTCGCCCCGACGGCGCCCGCGACGTAGTCTAGGACGTAGGCGAGCGCCGCCAGCGCGGCGAGCATCAGGAGCCGGCCGGCACCGATGGGGCTGAAATCCGTCACCAGCCCATGGAGGAGCGCGGCGGCCAGGATGAGCGGCGTCCCAGGGAGGAGCGGGAGCAGCGACCCGGCGAGACCGGCGATCAGAAGCGCCGCGACGAGGATGTAGGCGCCCAGCAGCAACAGATCCACAACGCGAACCCCCCAATCTCGTGTTGAGACCAATCCGAACAAGGCTCACCACCAAGACACCAAGGCACCAAAGAACATGACTGGCCCATTCACGGGGTAAAACCCGCCGGGCATCCACGAGCCACTCGTCGTTGGCAGTTCCTGTTTCCTGTTTAGCCTACCCCTCTTGGTGTCTTGGTGCTTTGCTGGTGAGAAGAATCCCGGTTCAGGGTTTACCGGCCGCCAGCTTCAATAGCGTCAATAGCAGGACGTTCGCCCCGCGCTCCACGTCTTCAGCGGAGGTAAACTCCGCCGGCGAGTGGCTTCGCCCGTCCTTGCTCGGCACGAAGATCATCCCCGCCTTGGCGACTCGCCCGACGACCTGCGCGTCGTGGCCGGCCATGGCGGGCAGCCGCACGTGCTTGTGGCCCAACTCCTCCGCTGCCGTCGCGATGCACCCTTTGATCTCGTCCGACAACGCCACCGGCTCGATGTCGAGGATCGTTTCCACGGAAACCGTGAGCCCCCAGGCAGAGGCGACGTCGGCGATCAGGGCGCGGGATCTGTCGGCGAGCGATCGCAGCATCTCGGCCGACGCCTCGCGAAGCTCGTAGGTGAGGTAGACTTCGGCCGGAACGATATTGGCCGCGCCCGGCTTGACCTTCAGGACTCCGACGGTCAGCCGGCTGGCCGGCGTGCCTTCGGTGAGGACGAGTTCCCGCCCCTGTTGGACCAGATCGGTCGCGCCCAGGAGGGCGTCCCTCCGGTCGGTCATCGACGTCGTGCCGGCGTGGTCGGCCCGACCTCGAAACGTGATCCCGAACCGGCGGATTCCCACGATGGCGTCGACGACGCCGATGGGGACGCCGTGCGTCTCCAGCACCGGCCCCTGCTCGATGTGCAGCTCGACGAACGCCCGAATTTCCTTCGGGTCCCGGAACGCTGCAGGCGCCGCCATGGCGTCCATCCCGCCTTGCGCCATGGCGTCGACCATCCGCAGCCCCGTCGCGTCCTTCAGGTTCGGGATCTCCTCGGACCTCAGCGCCCCGGTGAAGGCGTAGCTGCCGAAGAACCCGCCGAAGGCCCCTTCCTCGTCGGTGAACGCCACCAGCTCCAGCGGGTTTCGGAGCCGCAGGCCTGCTTCCTTGATCCGACGCAGACACTCCAGACCGGCGAGGACGCCCAGAGCGCCATCGAACGCGCCGCCGTTGGGAACGGAATCCACGTGCGAACCGACCATCACCACCGGGCCGCCCGACTGCCAGCGGCCGAAGATGTTGCCTGCCGCGTCCACGCGCGGCTCCAGCGCGGCGGCCTTGATCCGCTCTTGGAGCCAGCGGCGTGCCTGCGTGTCGGCCTCGCTCCAGGACGGACGCGATACGCCGCCCTCGGCCGTCCGGCCGATCGCGCTGAGCTCTTCCAGGTCGCGCTTCAACCGTGCCGCGTCGACTCGAATCTCCACAGCCTACCTCGCTTTCGCGCTGTCTGTCGCCGAAGCCGGACGCATGGTACCAAATTTTCGCCGTACCGGCCCACGGCAGATTGCTTGAGAACACGGTCCGCACCAGGCCCCTCAAAAAGGCCCAGATGCAAGTCGGCGCGCCGCCTACCCATCCGTAGGATGGGCACCTATCAGGATGGGTACCCGGCGCGAGGCGTACTGAAGCCTTACGTCGCAGCGCCGCGCGAGCGAACCAACGCAGCCGGGTACCGACCCAAAGGGTGGGTGGGCCTTTTTTAGCGTCCTGCTAGTGTCCTGTCCCAGAGCTCCGATGCATGAGTCAGGGCCTCCGTGCCGGCCCGAAGATGCTGCGCCCGCGGCCCGGCCGGTGCCGGTCCGGAGGCCGGTGTTCTGTACCGGCCGACCCGGCGCAAGGCCGGGCGGTTCTCGACGAGGCGCCAGGCGTCTGAGGGGCGGGACGGAGGCCCGGCACTTTGTCAACGAACTTCAGGGACAGGACGCCAGGGCGTCGAGGCCGGCTTGGGCGACCGCCAGGTCCTGCTCTCCGAGTCCTCCGCTGGTGCCCACGCCGCCCACGCAGTACCCCTCCACGATGATCGGAAGCCCGCCCGCAAATGTCACGTACATGTCCGGCCCGGCGGCCAAGGGAAGGGCGATCGCCATGTGGTCGTCGAGTGGATTCCCCATGGTGCCGATCTTGCCCGTGGGCTTCCGGTTCGACGCCGCGGCTCGAGCTTTTGCCGTCGCGATATTGATGTTGTGGGGCTTTCCTTCGTCGGTGCGGGCGAAGCCCAGCAGATTGGCGGCCTCGTCCATGACGGCGATACTCATCGGCACGCCGATCTCCTCGGCCTTCTTGACCGCCGCTTGCAGGATCTTGTTGGTCCCCTCCCAGTTCAGCTTCAACGCGCGCCGGGTGATCATGGGCCCTCCTTGAAGCAATCTCGCGAGTGAACAGCACATACAGGAACGCCTGGCGTTATTTTAAAGGGAACCGGAGCAAGTTACCACGCGAAACCTGCGGGCGCCGCTCGCGACAACTCAGATCATTCCGGCCGGGCTGTTTTGCCATTTCTCTTGCGGAGAGCATCGCGCCGGGGCTATGCTTTGGGTCTCCGATTGGCGCACGGGCAGCGGTCGATCTGCCCGGCCCGTACGTATGACACAAACCCCCTGTGGAGCGACGCGAAACACTGGCCTTCAACCGACTACCTCGCGTCGCGGTCTCATCGCCCACCCCGCGAAAGGAGGAGAGCCATGGCCGTCCAATTGCCCAACCTGCCGTATGCCGAGAATGCGCTGGAGCCCCACTATTCCGCCAAGACCATCAGTTTTCATTATGGGAAACACCACAAGGCGTACGTGGACAACCTCAACAAGCTGATCGCCGGGACGCCGCTCGAGGACAAGGCCCTGGAAGAAATCGTCATGGCGTGCGCCGGCGATTCGTCTCGCGTCGGCATGTTCAACAATGCGGCGCAGGTGTGGAACCACACCTTCTTTTGGAATTGCATGAAGCCCGCCGGGGGTGGGCGGCCAAAGGGAGATCTGGCCCAGCGGATCGATCAGTCGTTTGGGAGCTACGAGAAGTTCATCGAGCAGTTCAAGGCGATCGCCGTCGGCCGCTTCGGCAGCGGATGGGGATGGCTCGTCCTGGACGGCGGCGCGCTGAAGATCGTGAGCACCGCCAATGCCGACACGCCCATGGCGAGCAAACAGACGGTGCTGTTGACCGTGGACGTCTGGGAGCACGCCTACTACCTGGACTACCAGAACCGTCGGCCGGATTTCGTGCAGGCGTTCCTGGACCACCTGGTGAACTGGGATTTCGTGGCAGGAAATCTGACGAAGGCGAAGTAAATTTGCTCTAGGAATGCATTCGAACCCGGGGAGTTCACGACAGGCGTGTGAATTCTCCGGGTTCGCCATCCGGTCGCGCTCCCCTTCCTCGCGGCCCGATCCGCTCTAGCTCAAATTCCGGCTGGCCCACGGTCACGATCCCCAAGTGTCCGTCCACCGTTACCAGGTCGTCGTCCCCGAGTATGTCGGCCGCGTCAGCGACCCCGTTGACGCAGGGAATCCCCAACTCTCGCGCAATGATCGCGCCGTGGATCAGCATCCCGCCGCGCCGCTCCACGACTGCGGAAGCCAGGGGCACGAGGTGGGTCATCGTGGGCTGAATGGCGTCGCAGACCAGGACCTCGCCCGCACGGAAGCGCCCCAGATCGTCCACGGTGCGAATCCGGCGAACTCTCCCCGTGGCCATGCCGGGCGCCGCCGGCTGCCCGATCAACTGCCGGGGCACCTCACCCTCGGCGAGCGGGGCGCGCGGAATCGCTGCGACCGGAAGCTTCGACAGCGTCAGACGCCGCTCTGGATTTCGCAAGGCCTCGATGAGCACGCCGGACGCGCCCTCTCCCACTGCCTCCCCAGCCAGGCGCCCCTGCGCCCGAAGGCGGTCAGCTCCCAACTGCAACGCAGAGAGCAGTTGGCTTTCGATCCGGCCCAAGAGCAGGTTGTCGTCGTCGCGGAGCCGCCAGCTCAGCCGACCGATCTCGATAACCTCCAGTGCCTCGTCGCGCCGCGAGTCTCCGACGGCATGGAGGAGACGGTCCTCAAGGGCCGCCGATGCGCTTGCAGCCTGGTCTTTCGACATACCGGTCGAACGGCGCGACCCCGCATCGGCCAGCTCCAGTGTCGTTGCCAGAACCGTGTCGGCTCGGTCGCGCAAGCGCTGACCCCTGTAGCTGACATCCAGGAAACGCGCCGCGAACGCCTCGAACGCGCGGACAAACTCCTCGCCGCCGTCTGCCGTCCGGGCCGACCGAAGCGTTTCCGACGAGTCGCCCGGGCCGGCGAGAACCCTCCGGAGAGCGGGATGCCGCTGGACGAGCGCGGCGAGGTCCGCGAGAGCCCTGTTGCGCTCCGAAGCCAGCATGGGCTGCCCCTGCAGCAGGCCGACGAACTCGTACGCATCGCGCGGCCGGACGGCATCGTTGTAGTACTGCCCGAGATGCCGCACCCCGTGCGCGAACGGAATGAACGCCTCCTCGTACACCTGCCTCCAGCGCTCCAGCGCGGCCGCGCGCGTCTCGATCGTCCCGGCAAGCGCCGTATCGTCGAGGCGCGCCAGGTCCTCCGTGGCAAACCGCTCGCCCTCTGCTTCCAGCGCAGGGATCAGTTCGCCGGCAACCCGATCCTTGAGGTCGCGCAGGCGCCTCGGCCCGGGCCGCAGCGTCAGATACCATGCCCGCTTGTCGCCTGGGTCGGGAGATGCCACCGTCGTGATGGGCCGCGACTGAAGGAGCGTCAGTCGAGGCGCCCGGCCGGTCCACTCCACGTCCGGGGGCCAGCCGAAGAGGACCTCGACTTTCCCCAGTGCCTGATGCAGCGCGGTGAGGTCGGAAGCAGCCAGCAACGGCTCCTCTGGGTCGCTGGCGCCGCGGACGCCTCGCCGCCACTCCACCACCGCGCCCGACGAGCGCTCCAGAATCCAGCGGTCGGGATCGACCCGGCCGTCCACCAGGTCCGCGCACAGCCCGGGCACCGCCTCGACAATGGCGTGGTCGCGAGCCGGTGCTCTGGGGTCGCGGCCGAACGCGACGCCGGATCGGTCCTCGGTCACCATGGCCTGAACCAGGACGGCCATCCGGCTTCGCGAGGGATCCAATCCTAGCTCGCGCCGGTACAGGAGGGCTGCATCCGACCACAGCGAGGCCCACACCACCTTCACCGCGTCCAGCACACCGGGGCCCCCGATCACGCCGACGACCGATTCATGGATGCCCGCAAAAGCGCCGGACGCCGAATCCTCGCCGGGGGCCGACGAGCGCACCGCCAGCGGCACGCCGGGGCCCATCGCCTCGACGACCCCGGTGACGGCCTTGGCCAACGCGCTCGGGATCGGCGCCGCCAAAAAGGCCGACCGAATGCGCAGGGCGGCGTCCCACATCTCCTCCCAGCGCATGGCCTCCAGCGGCTTCCGCCCCAATTCCAGCCGCACCACGGCCGCAAGACCTGCTGCCTTCACGAACCGCTCGTAGGCCGTCGCGGGAAGGCAGAACCCCGGCGGCACGCGGAAGCCCGCCCGGGCCATGCGCGCCAGACGGGCGGCCTTGCCGCCGACGGAGGGCTCGCTCTGCGCCGCCACCCGATCGAGCGGGATGACCCAGCTCACGCTCCGGGTCGCCACTCGCGCACCTCTTGGAATCGCTCGACGTGAAAGAAGCGGACGATCTCGACACGGAACAGCGCCACCGACGGCGAGGCGACGAAGGCGCCGAGGTACGGGTGCCGCGCCACCAGGACGCGCGCCCACCGGTCGAACTCCTCGCCCCGCTCGACCTGCATCGCCCGCCCTGTCGCCGTGACGGCTTCGATGCGCATCATGTCGTCGGGGTACTTGCACCGGTTGTCGACCAGGAGCGCCACGCGCTCGCAGGCCGTCAAGAGCCGATACTTCCTGGTCGCCATGGGGGTGGCGAAGACCGCGGTGCGGAAGTCGTCTGTCATTGCGAACGCCACGATGGACGCGTACGGTTGGCCGTCCCCTTGGGTGGAGAGGATGGCGTACGGCTCGTTGCGCACGAGGTGCCTGATGCGCTCCGGAAGCGCAGGGTCCGCCACACCTGGACTGGCGGCCTCCGTGTCGAAGTCCGGCCCGCGGCCGCGTTGGTCAGTCATGGCATGCCCTCTCCTGGACAAGCTACGGCTTGCCCCGCGGTTGAAGCGGACTCGGCGCCAGCCCGTCAGTTATCCGACAAGTCCGCAGGGCCGAGCCGGCCGACGATGGTGAAGCGTCCACCGGGCTCGGGGCTCAGCACGACCATCTCCCCGGTTCCGGGCACGATCCCCGTGAGCGCCGTGATGTTGACTTGATGCGTGACGAGGATCAAATTGCCGCCCGTGAACGGTTCGGCGATCAGGGTGCGCACGGCGCGTGTTTGCTGCGGCTCGCGGCTGCGATCGTCAAAGAACGAGTCCAGGGGAGACCAGGCCTCGACGCGGCCGAACGCCAGGCGCGCGGTCTCCACACACCGACACCAGCGGCTGGACAGGACACGCGCGACGGGAACGGCGCGTCGCACGAAGGCCGCCCCTATCCGGCGCGCCTCGGCACGGCCCGCCTCGGACAGGTTCCGCTGCGTGGCGCAATCGTCCAGGCGAAATCCCGGCGGATCGCCGAGACCCGGCTCCGTGGACGCGTGGCGGAGAACGACGATCTTTCCGCCGCCCCGCAAGGAGTCCCAGACAGCGTCCGCGGCCATCGCCGGCCGCAACCCCGGCAAGGCGAGCGCAACCGCGAGAACCGCAAAACCGACGACACGCCGCCGCATCCGGCCTGCCCCCGTCATTAAGGGTATGCGTAAATCTACCCTTTCAGGCGAGAAGTCACAACGGCGGAGGCGCAGATCCGACTCGGTCCGCCGCGGGAGGCATTGCAGCCGATCAAGCAAATCAATTCTTCGAATGAAAAGCCGGCGGAGCGGATTAGGAGGAGACGCGGTTGCTGCGTCGCCAGATTCTCATCCGCTCGGCGTCCTTGGTCAGGTCCTCGCGGAAAGCCGGGTGCGCGAGTGCTATGATCGCCTCGGCGCGCTCCCACGTCGACATGCCCTTGAGGTTCGCCATCCCGTACTCCGTGACAACGTACGAGACGAAGGACCTCGGCACCGTCACAATGGCGCCCTCCGTGAGCAGGGGCTTGATCCGCGAGACGACTGTACCCTGTCTGTCGTAGGTCGAGCTCATGCAGAGAAAGGCCTTGCCGCCTCGCGAACGGTAGGCGCCGTAGGTGAAATCCACCTGGCCCCCAGTTCCGCTGATTTGCCGCGTCCCGGCGGACTCCGAGCAGACCTGCCCGAAGAGATCCATCTCCACGCAGCTGTTGATGGCCACCACCTTCTCATTCTGCGCGATCACGAAGGGATCGTTCGTGTAGTCCACGGAATACGAGGCACACCCGGGGTTCTGATTGACGAAGTCGTAAGCCCGCTTGGTCCCCAGGCAGAAGGTGTAGACGATCTTGAAGCGGTCGAGTGTTTTCCTGGCGCCGGTCACGCGCCCCGTCTCGGCCAGCTCGACCATGGAGTCGCAGAACATCTCCGTGTGAATACCCAGGTCCTTGAGACCCGACTGCGCGATCATGGTCCCGACGGCGTTGGGCATGCCGCCGATCCCGAGCTGAAGGCAGCTTCCGTCTTCGATTTCGCCCATGATGAGGCGTGCGATCCGCTGGTCTACGTCGCTCGGCGTGGCAGCGGGCAGCTCGGGGACGTCCCAGTCGGCCTCGACGACAAAGTCGACCTCGGAGATGTGGACGGCCTCTTCTCTGCCGCCGAGACAGATCGGAAGCGCGGGGTTGACTTCAAGGATCACCGTCTTCGCTCTATCGCAGATGGCCTTGCTGAAGGAGTTCGAGAGACTGAAATTGAAGTAGCCGTCCCGGTCCATCGGAGCGGTCGGGAGCATGGCCACGCCCACCTCGCAGTTCTCTCGGTAGTAGCGGGGCACCTCGTGGTACAGGATGGGGACGAACCAGCACAGCCCTTGATCGTGGAGTTTGCGGTCGACGCCGCTGAAATGCAGATTGTGATACGCGAAATGCTCCGCCGTCGGGTCCGCTCGGACCACTTCCGGGACGCCGACGATTCGCGTGGTTGCCCGGATCTTGACATCCCGCAGTTCGTCTTTGCGCGCCGCCAGCGCCTTGTCCAGGGCGACGGCCTGCGTGGCGAACTGGCCGTACTCGACCCAGTCACCGGATCGGACCGCCCGAACGGCCTCTTCGGGCGTCACGAGCTTGCTCCGGTATTCCTCTGCGTAGCTCATGGCACGCCCCCGCTCAGACTTTATCCCCTCCGGGGCCGCCTGGCAACACCCTCGCGTCTCCGCTCCCCGCGTGAAGGAGCGCCGTCCCGGGAACCATTTGTTTTGGCCGTGCGTTCTCACATCCGATAGCAACGGTGAAGCGATCCCGGCCAGACCTGCGCGGCCACCGCCACGACGGTCGCTCGACTGCGCAGAGGACACTTGTTGCGGCGGTCTTAACGGCACATAATGCCACCCTCACTAGCGCGCTTCGAGCGGCGCGGCCATCCGGGGAGCGCGTCACTTTCGGCCACGCCGTGGATGCAGGGCACACCAGGAGGGGGACTGATGGACATCACACGACGAACCGTTCTGAAGGCGGCAGCGTTTGGAGTGCTCGCTGTCGGAACCCGGGCGCGAAGAGCCTTCGGCCAGGCCGCTGCTGGAGCGGCAATCGAGCCAACCGACCGGGTCTTCATCGCCAACGAGGATTCCAACACCATCAGCGTCATCGATCCGCAGACCAATACCGTGGATACCACCATCAATCTGACGAGCTTCGACGAGGATCCTCGTCCTCCCTTCCGATTCGTCACCGGCGGGGCGATGCCCACCCACGCGGCCATGATCCACAAGCCGCTCTATCACGGAGCTATCGACATTCACGGCGTGGTCCCGTCACCGGACGGGAAGTTCCTGGCAACCGCCGGCCGCGGGTCGAGCAATCTCTATTTGATCGACACCCTCGCAAAGAAAGTCGTCGGAAATATCCCGAACCCCCTCGCGGGTCCGACCACCAACCCCGAGCGGCTCACGAGCGGCGTCCTGATCGGCCGCGAGTTGCACGAGCCCACCTTCACCCGGAATGGCAAGGAGGTCTGGGTGGCCGTGCGCGGCGAGGATCGGATCGCAATCCTGGACGTCGAGGCCGTCATCCGGGCCAGCGGAGGCGCCGCCGTGAACGCCGTGCGGATGTACCTCCCCACCATCAACGGGCCGGCCCAGGTGTGGTTCTCGGCGGACGGCAGCCTGGCCTTCGTAGCCAGCCAGAAGGTATCGCGGGTGGATGTGTTCCAGGTCCGGTCGGATGCTCAGGGGTACTCGCAACCGGAGCGCAAGACGACCCTGGACATCAGCGCCGCGGACAAACCCGGCTTCACCCCGTTCCTCAAGACGTCGCCAGACGGCACAGAGGTCTGGCTGTCTCATAAGCTCGCAGATCAGGTGTCGGCCCTGGACACCCGTGACGCTCACCGGACGCTGGATACCGTGCCGCTCGGGAATCTCGCGCGACCGAACCACCTGGAGTTCGTCCAGAATGCCAGGGGCAAGGCCATCTACGTCAGCTTCGCCCGCGTGGATGACGGCGGGCCCAACAGCGCGGCCTCAAGCCAGATCGCCATCATCGATCACTCGGCGCCTGCTGGCGCGCGTAAGGTCGTAAAGACCTTCTTCACGCATGGCCGCGAGGCCCACGGTCTCTGGACCAACCCGACGCATTCACTGCTCTACGTCTCTCACGAGCAGGACGAGCTCCCGAACACGTCCAACGCCGGGCAGACGGTCTGCTCCGCCTTTGACGTCTCCGACCCGTTCGACCCGAAGTTCCTGGCACAGATCCCACTCGGCGCGCTGAAGCTGCCCTCCGGCGAGCTGCGGAACAAAAAGAGCATCAATTTGGTCTATGTGCGGCCGGGAGCCAGGAGTCAGAGCGCGTAGCAGGAAATGACCAAGGTCCAATAACCAACGGGCGCGCAGGGACCCGTCATTGACACCCGTGAATTGATCATTGGTCATTTGAAGG
>Ga0113563_10000251_pt1 | contig 23838 bp, 18 predicted proteins | sample Mud3Dept3metaG_FD_80117 | JGI IMG/M metagenome (GOLD analysis project Ga0113563, IMG submission 80117) | Freshwater wetland microbial communities from Ohio, USA, analyzing the effect of biotic and abiotic controls - Mud 3 Core 4 Depth 3... | ecosystem: Environmental > Aquatic > Freshwater >... | reverse complement strand
GAATCCCCCATATGAGGTAGAGTTCAATGCCAGGATAAATATTGCGGGAGTTTTCGATGTTAACTCGGGGAATCCCAATGAGATCAGGAAGGAGCTGGAGAAGATGCTGAAGGATTCGAAGAATTCAGACTTTCAGGATCAGATCTACTATTCCCTGGGCAATCTGTCAATGAAACAGGGTAACGAAAATGAAGCGCTGGAATTCTTCAGGAAATCAGCCTCCTCTCCTTCCAGCAATCCAAACCAGAAATTCAGATCATATCTTGCCCTGGCTGATCACTTCTATAAAAAGCCTGATTTCATCAAGGCCGGAAAATACTATGACAGTACTATCTTTTTTATGGACCAGAAGCACCCTGACTACAAATCCTTGAAAACAAAATCACAGGATCTTAATTCGGTTGTTTCACAGCTGACAATCATTCAGAACGAAGACAGTCTTCAGATGGTGGCTGCCATGTCAGAATCGGAACGAAACACACTGATCTCATCAATCATAAATGAACTAACAAAAGCAGAGGCCGAAGGAAAAATCACGGATTATTCAGACCGGTTCAATATGGGGCAGTATTATGAAAATGAGAGACGGTTTCAGGGGAATATTGAACAGGAAGGGAAATGGTACTTTTACAACCAGGCTGCGCTTACTTTCGGAAGGACTGAATTCAGAAGACGCTATGGTGAAAGGAAACTGGAGGATAACTGGCGGCGGGCCAACAAGGCAACAACATCCACGGCTCAGGGGGCAGGCGGCGCGGAAGACAACAGCCAGAATAAACCTGACACGGCAAAAGCATTGCTGGATTATAAAAAGCCTGAATTCTACCTGAAAAATCTTCCTCTTAATGACACCTTGCTTGCTGCTTCAAATGAGCGCATTGCAAATGCATATCTCGAAGCGGGTAAAGCCTATGCGGAGAAAATCGCCGATCCTGTAAGAGCAACCGAATCTTTTGAAGCCCTGCTTAAGCGTTTTCCTGCCCATGAGCTCATTCCGGAAGCACTCTACAACCTTTACCTGGTCAACAGGGATTCAAGCACCTCCACAGCCGAAGCATACCGGCAAAGACTCCTGGAAAAATATCCATCAACCGAATTTGCAAAGATATTGTCCGATCCGGACTACTATGAGAAAAAACTGGCTGATATGAAGATGGCTCAACAGCTGTATAATGAAGCCTACGATACTTATACAGCGGAAAATTTCACAGCCGCTATTTCCCTCATAGATGCAGCTCTTGAAAAATACAATCAGGATGCCCTGGCTCCTAAATTTCTCCTCCTGAGAGCATATTCTATAGCAAGGATCACCGATGAACGGACTTTCAAGGATGAACTGAACAAGGTCATCAAATCATGGCCTGAGAGTGAGGAGAGCAAGAAAGCCAATGAGATCATCGCTTACCTCAATGAAAAGCTGCCGGAGCTTAAAGTGGAGGAAGAAAAGGAGATCGCAAAAGAATTGTTCGTCGCAGATACGGCATCAACCCGGGTTTTTGCGCTTGTAATTGCTGATCCCGCTTTCAATATCAATCTGGCTACCTTCGATGTGATCAGCTACAACATAGATAATTACACAAACCAGAATTACCGTACCGAAGGGACACTGGTCGATAACAGATATATATTGATCACTGTTTCAGGTTTCTTAAATTATTCACAGGCAATGGATTATTATAACAAATTCAAAACCGAAACGCTGGTAAGAAATTCCTCAGGATCAGTGATGTATTCATTTGTGATCGGCGGTGATAATCTTAAAGTCCTCAATGAGGATAAAAATCCGGACAGGTATCTGCTCTTTTTTAAAGAAAATTACATAAAATAATACCTTACTTTTTTATATAATTAACCCATCCCCCAACCCTTCGCTGCAGGCTATAACATTGTACACAAAAAACTGGTAATCCGAAAACAAGTTGGTTAAAAGGAGTATTGAGGGTATCTTTGCATTATGAGAAAAATCAGAATACTCTGGACTGATGATGAGGTTGAAGGCCTTAAGCCGCATATCTTTTTCCTTGAAGAGAAAGGATATGAGATAGACACTTGCTCAAACGGTAATGATACCGTTGATCTTGTCAGGCAAAATTCCTATGATCTTCTTTTCCTTGATGAAAACATGCCGGGACTAAGCGGGATCGAAACCTTAAGGCTGATCAGGGAAGTAAGGCCCGACTTACCAGTCGTCATGATAACCAAGAGCGAGGAAGAGGAAATAATGGAGGCGGCCATAGGATCGGAGATAGCTTATTATCTTATAAAGCCGGTGAAGCCAAAGCAGGTCCTGCTGGCTATAAAAAAGATCCTCGATCAGAAAAGACTGGTTACTGAAAAAACAACTACTGATTTCCGCCAGGAGTTCAGCCGCATAGGGAATATGATTGCAAAAGCCTCGACCTGTGATGACTGGGCTGAGCTTTACCGTAAGCTTATCTTTTGGGAATCCGAGCTTGAGAAATCAGCCGACCAGGGAATGGCAGAGATCCTCAGGACGCAGGAGAATGAGGCAAATAATTCATTCTCACGGTTTGTGGTAAAGAATTATATTTCATGGCTCGATCCCCGGAACATCGGTTCTCCCCTGATCTCACCCCAGCTTTTTTCAAAAAAGATCCTGCCGCACATAAGCAATAGCAGACCTCTTTTTTTTATTTTGATCGATAACATGAGATTCGACCAGTGGAAAATCATTTCAGCCGAACTCGCCGGCATCTACAGGGTTATTGATGAGGATATTTATTACAGCATCCTCCCTACTTCCACCCAGTTCAGCCGTAATTCAATATTTGCCGGATTAATGCCCTCACAAATTGCGGAAATGATGCCTCAGTTCTGGATCAATGACGATGAAGAGACAGGTAAAAATGAATTCGAGGAGGAGCTTTTCAGAAACCAGCTGATGCGTAAAGGATTGAAGTTCAAATGGTCGTACCACAAAATAATCAGTGGCCCTGACGGGAAGAAAATCAATGAAAAGATCAGGCAGCTGCTTGTAAATGACATTAACATACTGGTTTATAATTTTGTGGATATGCTGTCACATGCACGAACCGAAATCGGCCTTATAAGGGACCTGGCCGAAGACGAGCCTGCTTACAGAAGTCTTATCCGTTCATGGTTCATCCATTCTTCTCTTTTTGACCTGATGAAATCACTGGCATCCTATCACGTAAGGGTCATTTTCAGCACCGACCACGGGACCATAAGGGTACAGAATCCGGTAAAAGTTATCGGTGATAAAAAGACATCCGCCAACCTGCGCTATAAAATGGGCAGGAACCTCGATTATAATCCTGCTGAGGTTTTTGAGCTGCGTGAACCTGCAAGTGCTTTTCTTCCCAAAACAAATATCAGCTCCAGATATATCTTTGCATTAAACAAGGATTTTCTTGTGTATCAGAATAACTTTAATTATTACGCCGGATACTACAAAAACACTTTTCAGCATGGCGGAATTTCGATGCAGGAAATACTCCTTCCCGTTGCAACTCTGGAACCTGTCAGATAATCGTTCTGTTACCGAATGGAAATCATAATCAGACATAAAAAAAATCTGCCGGCTGCGGTCAGAAAGCTGCTGAAACTATCAGGCAACAGCCGGTTGTTTGCATTTTATGGTCCGATGGGAGCTGGTAAGACAACAATAATTAAAGCGATCTGTGAGGTGCTCGGTGCTGTTGACCTTGTAAGCAGTCCTACTTTCACAATTGTAAATGAATACAGAACTTTCAACGGAGAATCATTATATCACATTGATTTTTACCGGATTAAGAAACGGGATGAGGTGTTTGATTTCGGTGCTGAGGAGTATCTCTCAGCCGGATCCTATTGTTTTATTGAATGGCCGGAGCTTATTGAAGATATGCTTCCTCCAGGAACAGTTAAGGTCAGGATCTCTGTTGGGGACAATGAAGAGCGAATACTTGAATTCTTATAGAGGATATCATATTTGCTCAACAGTGCAATTTTTATACCTTTGATAAAATTACAACTGCGCTAAAATGAATGATAAAGGGAAGAGCGGGAAACTGAATCTTGGTAACAGCGCACTGATGCCGAAGGAAGAACATCTTGAAACCGCGGTAAGATTCAGAAAAATTTCAATCGGCATTCCAACCGATATTAAAGATGATGAGAAAAGGGTTGCACTGACCCCTGAAGCTGTCAACCCGCTGGTTGAATCCGGGCATGAAGTGATCGTTCAGAAGGGTGCAGGTACGGGGGCCAATTATACCGATAAGGATTACAGTGAAAATGGTGGAATCATCACAGAATCACCTGCAAGGGTTTATGGTTGCGATGTTGTTATTAAAGTAGCCCCCATTTCAGCAAAGGAAACAGATTACCTGAGAGGCAACCAGGTTGTGATGTCATATCTGAATGTACTTAGGCTCAACGAAGAGACCCTTTCGCGGCTGATAAGGAAAAAGGTGACAGCCATTGCCTTTGAAAAGATCCGGGACAGTAACGGTGTGATGCCTGTTATCGAATCGATGAGCGAAATAAGCGGAGTTACCTCAATTCTTATAGCTTCGGATTATCTCAGCAATCATCACGGCGGAAAAGGAGTTATGCTCGGGGGGATTACAGGAGTTACACCCACGGAAGTGATCATTCTGGGAGCAAATACCGCCGGGGAATATGCTGCCAGGGCTGCACTTGGACTCGGTTCCCAGGTTAAGATATTCGATAAATCACTGCAACGGCTAAAAAAGTTTGAAACAATTATAGGACAGAGGCTCCAGACTTCGGTTTTCCATCCGCAGGTACTCAAAAAAGCATTGAAATCAGCAGATGTGCTTATTGGTGCCATTGAGCTTGAAGATCTGCGGCCATGGTACTATGTAACGGAAGACATGGTACGTTCTATGAAGAAAGGGGCTGTGATCATCGATCTGAGCATAGACCGGGGGGGGTGTATTGAAACTACAGAATGCAGGGCACTGAGGGATCCTGTATATGAGAAACATGGTGTAACACATTTTTCCGCATGGAATTTGCCTTCGCGTGTTGCCAGAACGGCATCTATAGCACTGAGCAATATATTCGCACCACTGCTTCAGAACATGGCGGAATCGGGAGGTATAACCCAACTGCTTAAAAATGATCCAGGGTTCCGTAACGGTGCATACCTTTACAACGGTATACTCACCAATGAAACACTAGGGCAGAAATTCGATATACTTTCCAAGGATCTTGGTCTTCTGCTTTCAGCTTTCTGATCATTTGCTATAGGAAAAGGTTGCTTTCCTGCCTCTTATTCTTATCTCTGCTTTCTTACCAATATAAAAAGCTCTGTTGTCGCTTATATGCCCCGCCGGGAAACCGGTTATAACCGGATATTTATATCCTGTAACTATATCACAAATGATCTGTGTGGCGCTTTTCCCCCAGGGAGTCTTTGTCTCCTCCATTTTGTTGAATCCGCCCGTCAAAAGCGCTGCCAATCCCTCAAGTTTGCCGGCCAGCTTCAGCGAAGTCATCATCCGGTCGAGATGATAATAATATTCACCGGTATCTTCAATAAAGAGGATCCTTCCTCTTGTTTTAGGTTCAGCAGGAGTTCCGATAAGACTGTAGATCAGAGAAAGGTTCCCTCCCGTCACTTCACCCGAAGCATTCCCCGGTTTGAAAAATTCGCCTTCCCATCTGACAGGCTTTAGTCCTCCGAAGAGTGAATCGTGCAGCGATTCCAGCGTTTCCTCTGACCGTTTCTTATTTGAATAATTGAGTGGCATTTCACCATGAATTGAAATCATATTGCATTTTTCGTTCAGCCAGTTGTGCAGAATGGTTATATCACTGAATCCCACAAACCATTTGGGGTACCTTTTCAAGGAGGAGAAATCGATCCTGCTGATTATCTTAAGCATACCATAGCCGCCTCTTGAACAAAATATGGCTTTGATCTTATTTCTGGTGGTCATTTCCTGCAAATCAGAGAGCCTTTCGTCATCAGTACCTGCAAAGGGACCCTCCTTTTTTAATGCATTCTTGCCGATTCGGATCCTCAGGTCCCAGCTTTCCAGAAGGCTTACGGCATCATCGATCTTTTCACTGTCAATTGCAAATGCAGGTGAGACAATTGCTACCTCATCGCCGGATTTCAGATATGGGGGCTGGATCTTAATAACAGGTATACATTATATTTTACGTAAAAATAATACATAATGTTTCTCAAATAATCCGAATTTGAAAATTAAAGTAAATAAGAACTTTAACAACTTGGCCCGTCCCGCAGCGGAGAGTCCCCTGCCAATCTGAAAACCTCCGGTCAGCTAAAGCTGACCTGCCCCCTGAAGGGAGCTTAATTCAGTACTTCATATCAGCCCCCTTGGGGAGGTTGGGAGGTTAATTCTCCAATTTTATTATCTTTGTTCGTTTTTTAAAATTGCTATCACTTCATTATCAGAGTTATGAAGAAATATAAAAGATACCTTATAACTTCCGCACTGCCTTATGCCAACGGGCCGCTTCATATCGGGCACCTTGCCGGAGTTTATGTGCCTTCCGATATTTACACAAGGTACCTCAGGATGAAAGACGAAGATGTGATATCTGTCTGCGGCTCGGATGAACATGGAGTACCAATAACACTAAAAGCAAGAAATGAGGGCGTTACACCACAGGAGATCGTCGACAGGTATCATACAATCAACAAGAAAGCTTTTGAGGAGTTTGGAATAGCTTTCGATATATATTCAAGAACTTCAAATAAAATTCATTACGAAACTGCTTCCGACTTCTTCCTGAAGCTCTATAATAAAGGTGAATTCACTGAAAAGACCTCTGAGCAGTATTATGATGAAGAAGCCGCAACATTTCTGGCCGACAGATATATTATGGGCACCTGTCCACAATGTGGTAATGAAAGCGCCTATGGCGACCAGTGTGAAAAATGCGGAACCTCACTAAGTCCTTCCGATCTGATCAATCCGCACTCAACAATCAGCGGTAGTAAACCTGTCCTGAGGGAAACGCTTCACTGGTACCTTCCTCTTGACAAATACGAACCCTGGCTCAAAAAATGGATCCTTGAAGATCACAAAGAATGGAAAGCAAATGTTTATGGTCAGTGCAAATCGTGGCTCGACCAGGGTCTGCAGCCAAGAGCTGTCAGTCGCGACCTCGACTGGGGCGTGCCTGTCCCGGTGAAAAATGCGAAAGGCAAAGTGCTCTATGTATGGTTTGATGCACCGATAGGATATATTTCCGCAACAAAGGAACTTACCGCCGAATGGGAAAAATACTGGAAGGACAATGAGACAAAGATGGTTCATTTTATAGGCAAGGATAACATTGTGTTCCATTGTATTATATTCCCCTCCATGCTTAAAGCCGAGGGAAGCTATATCCTTCCCGACAATGTTCCTGCCAATGAGTTTCTGAACCTTGAGGGTGACAAGATCTCTACCTCGAGGAACTGGGCGGTTTGGCTGCATGAGTATCTCGCTGATTTCCCCGGGAAGCAGGATGTGCTCAGATATTCTCTCTGTGCAAGTGCACCCGAAACAAAAGACAATGACTTCACCTGGAAAGAGTTTCAGTCCAGGAATAATAATGAGCTCGTTGCCATACTCGGCAACTTTGTAAACAGGACCCTCGTGCTCACAAAAAACTATTATGATGGGAAAGTCCCTGAACGAGGTAAAACAACACCTGAAGATGAAGCAGTTCTCAGGGAGATCCCTAAAATAAGGGAGAACGTTGAAACCAGTCTCGAGACTTACAGGTTCCGTGAGGCGCTTAAGGAAGCAATGAACCTTGCAAGGCTCGGCAATAAATATCTTGCAGATGCTGAGCCCTGGAAAGTGATCAAAACAGATCCTCACAGAGTAAAAACCATCATGAATATTGCCCTCCAGATAACGGTAAATCTGACAATTATTCTGGAACCTTTTCTCCCGTTCTCAATGCAAAAGCTCAGGAACTGGATTAATTTCAGTCAGGTTAAATGGGATCATGCCGGTGAAACTCAACTTCTTACGCCTGGTCATAGCATAAACAAGCCCGGACTGCTGTTTGAAAAGATTGAGGACGAGGAGATCAACCGGCAGGTGGATAAGCTTCTGGCCACAAAAAAATTAAATGAGTCAGGTGTTACAAATACTGTTCCGGCAAAGGCTCCTGTTTCATTTGATGATTTCACAAAAGTAGATATCAGGACAGCAACCGTCCTTGAAGCCGAAAAGGTCCCGAAGACAACGAAGTTACTCAAGCTTAAAATCGATACCGGTTTAGATATCCGTACAATAGTATCAGGTATTGCCGAATATTTTGAGCCAGAGGATATGATCGGCAAGCAAATCTCGATTGTTGCAAACCTTGAACCAAGGACAATCAAAGGTATCGAGTCGAAAGGGATGATCCTTATGGCAGAGGATACAGATGGAAGGCTTGTTCTGGTTTCACCGTCAGAGAAGGTGAATAACGGGAGTTTGATAAAATAAGGTCAGATCTTCTTCACCCAGGTTCCCGGAAATTTCTTTACAATATTGTTTTTGCCGGAAAGAGCTGTTGCCAGATCATTGCATTTCATTGCACTTACCCTGTAAAATCCGTTTGAAGCAGGCAAGATCTCAGCATTGAACCCCTCTTCCCTCATTATTTTGACCTGCTGACCGGCATTTACTCTTGACTTAAAACTCCCTACAATGAGATAGAATCCTTCTGCATCATCAGTTGAAGTCAGGGCAGGTTCTGTTGGTGGAGCTACCGCCGGCTGGATATCTTCAACAGGCTGAGCCGGTGTAATATCTGTTTTTGCAGGTAAAGCCGGAACGCTTTCGTCAACAGCTTTTTTATTGTTCTCAAATTCAACCGATACCAGCGGGTTCAGGTTTGTTGTTTCCAGCTTTGGTTTAAAAAGGTTCGTCCTGAGCGGGACTGCAACCATAAGGGCAAGAAGCGGCAAAATTACCACAGCCCGCCACAGGATCTTCCGCATGGAAGAGTGCTGGACCGGTTCCTTATCGATATGCCTGGTGATCCTTTTTCTGACATCATATCCCTCGAGAGGAGAGAACTGAAATGATTCAATTCCGTAAGAACCGAGATGATAGTTTGCACTCCGGTCGGGTTCAAACTGAATATTCCCTTCCTGGTTGTTTGTAAAGGTGCCGATATTGTCGAATACAACCTTCTCACTTCTTTCAAGTCTCTTTCTCACTGAAACAACAAATTCCTCAACACTATTGAGTGCATCATTATAGTTGATTTTCAATGATCCGGAGATCCTGCCTGCAAGAAGGCCATCGTTATGGTTGAGATTCCTGTTGAATGAGATCTGCTTTAAAGGCGGATGGAAAGTTGATGTGCTTTTGTCTATACGGGCGGGTGCATAATTACCTATAAAGCCACCAAAACCCGGCACAATAACACAATCATGACTGAATAACAATTCCCGTATGAAAGCTGTAATATCCACCTGTGACATTCAATAATCAATACAAAAATAAACAAAATTTAACATTTTGAATGAACTTGTATGAATATCTCTGTGGAACCTCTGTGTAACAAAAGGAAAAAAACTTACACAACTGGTTCCGTCTCGCCGCTTCCAGATAGCTATCGGGAGCTATCGGGAGATCGGGAGATGAAATCCGGTGAATATACAGAGTGTCACAGAGGGATCACCTGCAGTAATTGTGAAAGGGTTATCCCTAAAATAATTATCTTCGTATTTCTAAAATTGCTGCTTCTTATGAAAGAAATCCAAATGGTCGATCTCAGGGCTCAGTATGAAAAATTAGCCCCCGAAATCGATGAGGCAATAAAATCAGTACTTAGATCAACCGCATTTATTAAAGGCCCCGAAGTAAAATTATTTGAACAGGAGCTTCAGAAATACATGGGGGTAAACCATGTTATCTCCTGTGCTAACGGGACAGATGCTCTCCAGATTGCAATGATGGCTCTTGAACTTAAACCAGGGGATGAGGTGATCACTACCAATTTCACTTTTATTGCAACTGTGGAAGTAGTTGCTCTGCTTGGTCTGAAATTGGTCCTGGTCGATCCTGACCCGCATAATTATAATATTTCAGTCGATGCCATCAGAAAAGCTATCACGCCTGACACAAAAGCTATAGTACCTGTCCATCTTTTCGGTCAGTGTGCCGATATGGAAAACATCATGAAACTTGCTAAGGAACACAACCTTTTTATAATTGAAGATGCCGCCCAGGCTACCGGAGCCGATTATGTTTTTCCTGACGGAACACGAAAGAAAGCCGGAACGATAGGCACTATCGGTACAACATCATTCTTCCCTTCCAAGAACCTCGGATGCTATGGTGACGGCGGTGCATTATACACAAATGATGCTGACCTTGCCAAAAAGATCAGAAGCGTTGCAAATCATGGAATGAAGATGAAATATCATCATGATGATATAGGGGTCAATTCACGACTAGATACTATTCAGGCAGCTGTATTAAATGTAAAGCTTAAAAAGCTTGACCGGTTCAATGACGCAAGAGCATCTGCTGCTGATTTTTACGATAAAGCCCTTACAGGTTGCCCGTCAATAATCATTCCTGAAAGGAGTCCCAATTCTTCCCATATTTTCCACCAGTATACAATAAGAGTAACAAACGGTAAAAGAGATGAACTTAAAGAATTCCTTGGATCAGTCGGGATTCCAAGTATGGTATATTACCCGGGGCCATTGCATCTCCAGAACGCCTATCGCTACCTGGGATACGGCGAAAACGATTTTCCTGTAACCTCACAGTTATGCAGGGAAGTTCTGTCCCTGCCCATGCATCCGGATTTGGAGCAGGACCAGCTTGATCATATCGTACAGAATGTGTTGGAATTCTTTAATAACCAGTTATAATGAAGAAGGAATATTTTGCACACGAAACGGCAGTTATCGATGAAGGCTGCATAATCGGCAAGGGAACAAAAATATGGCATTTCACCCATATTATGGCAGGCTCGGAAATCGGTGAGAACTGCAACATGGGACAGAATGTGGTTGTCTCTCCGGGTGTAAAGCTTGGCAAAAATGTAAAGGTCCAGAATAATGTGTCTATCTATACAGGAGTTATTTGCGACGATGATGTATTCCTGGGGCCATCCATGGTATTCACAAATATAATTAACCCCCGCAGCGAGATTATCCGCAGGGACAATTATGAAACTACCATAGTTGAAAAAGGAGCTTCAATCGGCGCCAATGCAACAATTATCTGCGGTAATATTATAGGCAGGTATGCATTTGTGGGGGCAGGTGCTGTGGTCACAAAAGATGTCAAACCATATGCACTTGTTGTCGGGAATCCTGCGCGGCAGGTCGGATGGATAAGCGAATACGGACACCGGCTTAAATTCGATGATAAGGGATATGCAGTCTGTCCGGAGAGCAACGAAAGATACCATCTTGAGAATGACATCGTTTCTAAAATAATTTAATAGTTTTACCCATTTAATAAGCCTTTGAAAATGGACTCAACTCCAAAAAACTTCGGATTGATAGGCGTGGCAGGATACATTGCCGTAAGGCATCTCAAAGCCATAAAAGATACCGGTAATAACCTCCTGGCAAGCCTCGACAAGAGTGACAGCGTCGGACTCATCGATAACTATTTCCCCCGGAGCGATTTTTTTGTTGAGTTCGAAAGGTTCGACAGACACTTCGACAAGCTTAAAAGAACCGGCACCAAGATAGACTACGTCAGCATTTGCTCACCCAATTATCTGCACGATTCACATATCAGATTTGCACTCAGACACCGTGCCGATGCAATCTGCGAAAAACCGATCGTTCTTAATCCATGGAATATTGATGCTCTTCAGGAAATTGAAAATGAGACCGGTCAGAAAATATATTCAGTTCTGCAATTACGACTGCATCCTAAAATAGCAGAACTCAGGGAAAAGATCCGGAACGGTCCTAAAGAAAAGGTATATGATGTCGATCTGACTTACGTCACAAGCCGCGGAAACTGGTACTACATATCATGGAAAGGAGATATCCAGAAATCGGGGGGTATTGCAACCAATATCGGGATTCATTTTTTTGATATGCTGGGCTGGATATTTGGAGAAGTAAAGAATAATGTCGTCAATCTTTCTGAACCTACCAAAGCCGGTGGTTACCTGGAGCTTAAAAATGCCAGGGTAAGATGGTTCCTGAGCCTTGATTACAATGATATCCCCAGGGAAGTCAGAGATAAGCAACAACGAACCTACAGATCAATTACCATCGAAGGTGAAGAAGTCGAATTCAGCGAAGGATTTGCCGATCTGCATACAGCAACCTACAGGGAAATTATCGAAGGCCGCGGATTCGGGTTGGAGGATGCCCGACAGTCAGTGGTGACCGCATACACAATAAGGAATGCGAAACCGATCGGGCTGCAGGGTAATTACCATCCATTTTTAAAAACGCTCTGAAAATATTTTAATGTGCCCGATAATCTGACGGGCAGGAATTATAAAAGCATAATGAAAATGAAAATAATTGTAACGGGCGGAACCGGTTATATAGGTTCACATACGGCTGTTGAGCTTATTGAGGAAGGCTTTGAGGTTATACTGATAGATAACCTGTATAACTCTGAGGCCGAAGTGGCCGGCCGGATAGGCAAAATCACGGGAACAACGCCACGGCTGGAAGTGCTGGATCTCTGCGACCATGAGAAACTCAACACCTGCCTGAAGAAGTTCAATGACATTGCCGCGATAATACACTTTGCCGCATACAAGGCTGTAGGTGAATCAGTTAATAAGCCCCTTGAGTATTACAGGAATAACCTTGTCTCCCTTATTAATCTGCTGGATGCAATGAAATTATTCGGCATTCCCGATATGGTTTTCTCTTCATCATGCACTGTTTACGGACAGCCTGAAAAATTACCGGTAACCGAGGATGCACCGATTCAGCCGGCTATCTCTCCTTACGGAAATACCAAGCAGATCGGCGAAGAAATAATCAGGGACACTGTTTCTGCAAATGAAAATATCAGGGCAATCTCACTGAGATACTTTAATCCCATCGGAGCTCATCCCTCCTTGCTTATTGGGGAGCTTCCGCGTGGTGTTCCGGAAAATCTTGTTCCTTTTATAACACAGACTGCCTATGGTTTAAGGGATGAGTTGAAGGTCTTCGGGAATGATTATGATACACCCGACGGATCGTGCATAAGAGATTACCTTCATGTAGTTGACCTCGCAAAAGCACATGTAATAGCGGTAAAAAGGCTGATTGAAAAGAAGAATAAAAGCCGGTACGAAGTCTTTAACCTGGGGACCGGCAAAGGTGTTTCGGTTCTGGAGATCATTAAATCTTTTGAGCATGCCACAGGGATAAAACTGAAATACAGGATAACCGGCAGGAGACCCGGAGATATAGAGAAGATCTGGGCTGATCCTTCGCTGGCCAACAAAGAACTGGGCTGGAGAACTCTGAGCTCACTGGATGAAGCTGTTAAAACAGCCTGGGAATGGGAGAAAAAAATAAGGATGCAAATCTGAAACACATGAATATCAATAAAACAATTCTCATTACCGGAGGCGCAGGCTTCATAGGTTCTCATGTTGTAAGGCGCTTCGTCAGAAACCATCCTGATTACCTGATAGTAAATGCCGACAAGCTTACTTATGCGGGCAATCTCGAGAACCTGAAAGATATAGAGTCCAGTAAAAACTATGTATTTAAAAGGATAGATATTGTAAATAAAAAGGAGGTCCTTGATCTTTTCAAAAAATACAGCTTTGACGGTGTGATACACCTTGCTGCAGAATCGCATGTTGACAGGTCAATCACCAGTCCTGATGAGTTTGTTTTCACAAATATAGTGGGAACAGTTAATCTGCTTAATGCAGCACTTAACAACTGGCAGGATTCTTTTAGCGGAAAGCTGTTTTATCATATTTCCACAGATGAAGTTTACGGATCACTTGGCAGCGATGGAATATTCACTGAAGAGTCCGCCTATGATCCCAAAAGCCCCTATTCTGCTTCGAAGGCAAGTTCTGATCATATGGTGAGGGCATATAACCACACATTTGGTATGCCTGCTGTAATTTCCAACTGTTCAAATAATTATGGGCCAAACCAGTTCCCCGAGAAGCTGATACCCCTGGCAATAAACAACATTAAAAACAACAAACCTGTACCGGTTTACGGAACCGGTGAAAATATACGCGACTGGCTCTACGTCGAAGATCATACCTCTGCAATAGATCTTATATTTCACCGCGGCAAACCGGGCGAAACATACAATATTGGCGGGAACAATGAGTGGAAAAACCTTGACCTCATAAAGCTCCTTTGCAGGATCATGGACCGGAAGCTGAACCGCCCGGCAGGAACATCAGAAAAGCTCATTACCTTTGTTAAAGACCGCCCGGGTCACGACCTCAGGTATGCCATTGATTCTTCAAAATTGCAGAAGGAGACGGGATGGAAACCTCTTCCTGATTTTGAAGCCGGCCTTGATAAGACCGTTGACTGGTATCTGTCAAATACCGTGTGGCTGGAGAATGTCATCTCCGGCGACTACGAAAAATATTATGATTCAATGTACTCAGGAAGATAATTCCCGGGTTACCTGATATGACTGACCCGCTCAATCAACTCATCTCCCAAAGCGGTTTTTTGTTTAATATGGTCCTGAATTGCGGATACCACGCTGTTTGATTCAAAATCACCCCGCACCTGTTCAAAATCGCGTTTCTTGATCTCTTCCCCGCCGTCTATACCGAAACCGGTCATCGATGAAAGGTTAAACTCTTTCCTGGCATCCTCGTAAAGCATTTTATCAAGATTGATAACACTTTTTTTCCACTTCTGCACCATGCCTACCACATCACTGATCGTGAATTCACTGACAGGTTTGCCGACCTCTTTTTCAAGCCTCTCACTGGACCATGTCCACTCCCAGTCATAGTATGACCTGTGCATATTCCAAAATTCCTTTTCAATAAAGTCAAGCGAGGATATTTTCCCTGTCTCGATATCATCAAGAAACTTGTCAATTACCTGCTGAGGAGCTATAAGTCCTGCCAGGTCGACCCATTCACCATCACCGGTCGACTTATCGGGAACAAGCCTCTTCTGCAGATCGCTGTTCGACCTGAATTGCAGGTTTTCAAGCCTTTTTATCAATGAGTTCCCAAGAAATTTATTGATGCCTGTCTGGTACAGTTCGATTCCTCTGTCAAGTGAGGGTCCTTTTATCAGCATGTTATTATAGGTATAGGTAGCTGAAACAGCTCCTGCAACCGATTTGATTCTGCGCAAAAGGTCTCTTCCCTCGAACATCTTCCGTATAGTGTAGGGACTCAGGAGATTGAAGTTAACCTGATCGATCTTCAGCGGATCCTTTCTTCTGTCACGTACTGGCCATTTCTGTGCGTCTCTTATTGTCCCTACACTTCTTAGATTGATTCCCGGGACAAGAACGCTTTCATCATTGCTTTCGATCAGGTATGAGAACGGTAAGGAAGAAGTGTCCATATTTTTATAGTGCCTTCCCATCACAAGGGTGAACGGGCCAATGCGTGCCGGCCAAAGCAGATATGAATCGCTTGTTGTCTTGGAACCCCTCTCCATAATACCCTGATGGATAGGACCAAGTTTATACATGTGATTGCTCTGATTCGATCCGCTGCCTGCGTTCATAAACGAAAAGATCCCGGCAATAAGAAGTGTCGATTTGTGATGAGTGACAGTATAGGGGCCTGCAAATATTGAGCAGGCCTCCCCGTGAAATCCTGCGCAATTAGCAAAAAATAGTGAATTTTCTGCCGAATAGTGCTTACCCAGAACACAACCCTGCCCTATAAAACATTTGTCTATAAGAGTTGACTCTGTGACAATCGTTCCGGAACAGACAATGAAGTGTTCCATTATCACTCCGGGGCCAATATAAACCGGATCCTCCTGGCTGCTGTTTACCGAACCTTCATTCATACTGATGGCTCCTTCAATCCGGCTGAACGGACCAAATCTGACATTTCTGATGTCACGGCTGTTAAGGATCCTTGAATTCCTACTGATAGTACCTCTCACGGAACTTATTGATTTTGAGTATTCTTCCACCATTTCTTCAATCTTCCTGATGGCTTTGTCCCTGTGTCGGTATAGTGCAATTATATAAGCCTGGTGGGCTGAAAGCCGGTCCCAGATTTTAACCGAACGACCGCCGGTTTCATTCAGTACGGCAACTTCGGTTCCGTTTCCGAATGTCGATTTTCCCTGTGTATGTATCTTTCCACAGTTCCTTATAACAACATCATCTTCAATATTATAATTTGCGATATAGTCTCCGATGTTACTGATCAGCACGTTTGAGCCTATTGTACAATTATGGATATGAGCATTTGATATCCCGCAACTGCTTGTAACTCCTGATTCATCGGTGTATGTCTTTCCGCATGCACCAAGCTTCACATCACCTGAAAAAGTGACATTCATGAAGAGAGAAGGATCAAATCCCATTGTAACCTTTACCACTTCCCAGTTGTCACACCTGCAACCGCCGGCATTCATTGTTTTGATTTCGGAAGCGGTAAGATCACGATATTTTACTGACGGGCTCATATAAAATATATTTAAAAATGTTTATTCCACGGTTACTGATTTGGCCAGATTCCTGGGCTGGTCAACATTGCATCCTCTGAGGACGGCAATGTGATATGACAGCAGCTGGAGAGGAATAACAGCAAGAAGGCCTGAAAAAGCTGTTAAAGTCTCCGGCACTTCCAGAACATAATCAGCCATCTTTTTAATGATTTCGTCACCTTCCGTGACGATTGCAATTACTTTTCCCTTTCTCGCTTTGATTTCCTGGATATTGCTTATGATCTTATCGTAAGTATCATCTTTTGTTGCGACAACAACTACGGGCATGTTTTCATCTATCAGAGCAATAGGACCATGCTTCATTTCCGCAGCCGGATAGCCTTCGGCATGAATATAGGAGATCTCCTTCAGTTTCAGTGCCCCTTCAAGCGCCACAGGGAAAAGGTAACCTCTCCCCAGGTAAAGTGCATTATGCGTATTCTGGAATTCTTTTGAAAGTTCAAGAGCCTGTTCATTAACCCTGAGTGCTTTTTCTATTTTCGCGGGCACCGAAACGAGTTCGGTAATAAGTTCCTTGTAATTTGAATCTGAGATGATCCCTTTCAGATGGCCTATCTCGAATGCCATCATGGCAAGCACAATGATCTGGGTTGTGAATGCTTTTGTAGATGCAACTCCTATTTCAGGACCGGCATGTGTATAGACTCCTGCGTCAGTTTCTCGCGGAATGCTGCTTCCAACCACGTTGCATATCCCTATCACCATTGCCCCTCTGGCTTTTGCCAGCTTCACGGCAGCAAGGGTGTCGGCTGTTTCTCCGCTCTGGCTTATAGCCACAACGATATCTCCTGTTTTAATAATAGGATTCCGGTAACGGAATTCAGAAGCATATTCAACCTCGACAGGTATCCTTGTATACTCCTCAAAGAAGTATTCCCCGATAAGTCCGGCATGCCAAGAGGTTCCGCAGGCAACAATAATAATTCTTTCCGCATGTGATATGGCATCCAGTACATTATGAAGCCCTCCGAGCATTATCCCGGAGTGGTCAGGGAGTACCCTGCCCCTGAATGTATCGTGAATCGCCCTGGGCTGCTCAAATATCTCTTTCAGCATGAAATGAGGATATCCTTCCTTGTCAATCTCGCCAATTTTAAGGTCAATTTTTTTTACGATAGGCTCTATCTTTTCAATTCTTATTGTTTTAAGCACGAGCTCATCCTTCTTTATTATTGCCAGATCATCATCATTGAGATAGATCACCCGCTGTGTGTGCTCAACTATCGGAGTCGCATCAGAGCCAATGAAGTTTTCACCCTCTCCCACACCGATGACAAGGGGGCTGCCTTTTCTGGCGGCGAAAAGTTTACCGGGTTCTTTTGTACAAATAATTACTAATCCGTAAGCTCCCTCAACCCTGTTAAGCGCCATGGTAATTGCCTGTTCTGCAGTAAGATCACCTTCGATGTACAAATGCTCGATAAGGTTGGCCAGCACTTCGGTATCAGTCTGGCTCGAAAAGACAATTCCCCTCCCCTCAAGATGCTTTTTCAGAAAGCTATAGTTTTCAATTATTCCATTATGAACTACGATGAAGTTCCCCTTAAATGAAACCTGCGGATGTGCATTTAGTTCGTTAGGTTCACCATGTGTTGCCCACCTGGTGTGACCAATGCCGGTCGTACCGTCAAAATCCGACTTCATAACCATCTCTTCCAGGTCTTTCACCCTGCCTTTGCATTTGAAGATTTTAGTGTCGCCATTAACAAGAGCCATACCTGCAGAATCGTATCCGCGGTACTCAAGGCGTTTCAGACCATTCAGGATTATTGAACGGGCAGGCTTAGAACCGATGTAACCAACAATTCCACACATAAATCTGGTTTTTAAATATATAGAACGTGAATTTAGCAATTAGGTTCATATGAATCAGAACCTTGTATATGTAAATTCAAATTTTACTGGTGTGTGACTGTTGTTGGCTTTAAGTATAACATTATTTGAGGAACCCGGTAAAAGGAATAATTCAAATTGTGTTGTAAAAATACCTGAATCGTCCTTCAAATATTTCTGCACATAAGTCGCAAAGTTAATATTATAGACGTGTTTTGTGGTGTCAGGTGTTCCGTCATAAAATGCTGATCCGATGGAATAATCCGGAATAATAAATCTTGATCCTGTACTTGTAAGATACCTGAGATATACTTGTGCCGGAAGCGTCGAAGGTTTGTAAATATCATCATCATAAAACACCGGAATAATAAGCCTGGCTTTGTTGACAGAGATATTAGTCATCAAAGGATCATTTTTTATATCTTCCAGACCGGGTATCAGGATTTTCGTAAACACCCCGTTCATCATTTGCACATATGACATGGTATCGGCGTAACCATCATTTATATGCGTGATCCGTTTACCGGGATCTGCAGCATCAAAATTATGTTTATACAGGTTGAAAGCCGCATTACGGCTTACGGCATCGAGTATAAAGTAAAACTCTTTCTTATTGTCGTCTTTATCACGCAAATAAAAAACAAAGAAATTCGTATATGTCCCGAAAGATCCCGGAGGATCAATGCTTAATGAAACGAACACAGGATCTTCCGGAGAGGTCAGCTGAAAAAGCAATCCCTTGAAATATGACCTGAAATCAGGTTCCTTATTACTGTGAAACAGCATTGAATCGGTACGTGTCACATAATCCCCGAAAGAGACCGGAATGTCAATCACAATATCATTGATCGTATCCGCCTTTAGTTCCGGCAGAGGGATGTCGGCCACAGTAAATCCTGTAAGCGGTACATCCTGACTTGAATAATAGGGCAAAGTATCATAAATCTGTTCGGAGATCTCCGATAATGTCAGGTATTGAGGTTTATCAACCGCCCCTTCGACGGTCAGGAGCTCCATGTACAGCTTGATTGAATCAATTATGGAATATGTGGAGTCCCATGCCGTTCCAAGCCGGATCTGAGTTACAAATTCGGCTGTGGTGGTTCCAAAGTAGGGATCAAAAACTTGTCCGAGATATGAAGTGGATGGGTTCTCTGATTCGATTGAATCGCTGTACATTGTGAATGATTTCACACTAAGGGTATCGGTCGATTTAATGTTGACGAAATCACCTGGCGGGAGTATTCTTCTGCCTATCTTAGAAGGATCTTCCTCACATGAACCTGCAAGAAAAATAATCCCGCCGATAAGTGTCAGAGAAAAGGATTTTAGAATATTATTATAAAATAATCTGCGGAGTAAAGAGGAGCTATGATAGAATCTTGTCATAAAAATCATTATAGGCATCTATGTACTGTGTCTCATCCTTATAGGACAATACAGGTTTTTTTATTGTCTTAAGGTATTTGGTTAATTCTTCATTTATTTCTTCGCTTCCGATTATGATCCCGTCAGAGTATTTTATAGCAAGTTTCGAAACATTAATATAATCGGGTTTTTTTACCAGCTTAAGATTCTCTCCGTCTATCCCGTCAAAACGCAGTTTATCCGCGAATGTTGATCTAAACGGAGTTTTAAATTCATTATTGTAGATTGAATAGATAATTTTGTAATTATGGAACAGCGGATCATCGCTGTAAATGCTGCGGAGGTATACCGGTACGAGGGCTGACATCCAGCCGTGACAGTGAACTATATCAGGTGCCCAGCGGAGTTTTTTGACAGTCTCGATGACGCCTCGTGCAAAAAAAAGTGCACGTTCATCGTTATCTTCAAATTCCTGTCCCGATGCATCAGTGACTATATGTTTTCTCTGGAAATAATCATCATTATCGATGAAGTAAACCTGCATCCTTGCACTCTGTATTGAAGCTACTTTTATAATCAGAGGATGATCAGCATCATCAATAATGAGATTCATCCCCGACAACCGTATCACTTCATGGAGCTGGTTCCTCCGTTCGTTTATGCAGCCGTATCTTGGCATAAAGGTACGGATCTCCTTGCCCCTTTCCTGGATGCCCTGGGGCAGATATCTTCCTATCTTTGATAACTTGGTTTCCCCTAAGTACGGAGTGATCTCCTGTGAAATGAATAATACCTTCCTGCTTTCCATTTCCCTCCCTGTATACACCATTTCTTAACAAGGTGCAAAGATAATAATAAAAAATGAGATATTTACAAATAGTCGGTTGTCAGTATTATACTCAAGACCCCCCTTTTTATTCCCCCTCTTTGCGAGAGCAGAGAGGGGGATGCAAGGGGGTGAGTACATGTGATTGAAAGGGGAATAAAAGAGGGTGAGTGCGTGTGATTGAAAGGTTGGAGATGCCACATGGCGGCAGAGGGGGGTTAATGGTCACAGTATAACCTTGTTTCCTTCTTATTAAATTTACATTTAGCTTTGTACCCAAATTCCATGAACATGAAATTGACAAAGACTGTCAGTGAGCTGCAACAAATCATAAAAGACCTGAACCTAAGACCTTTAGGTTTTGTCCCGACTATGGGAGCTCTTCATAAGGGACATTTTTCGCTGGTCATAAAAGCCATCAGTGAATGCCCGCTGACTGTTGTAAGCATATATGTCAATCCAACTCAGTTCAACGATAAGGAGGACCTCAGGAATTATCCGAGGCCGATTAAAAGAGACCTTGCCAAATTAAACAAAGTCCTAAGGGATAATGATATTGTATTCACTCCTGAAGATAAGGAAATCTACCCGGCTGAGGACACAAGAGTATTCAGTTTCGGGAACCTCGATAATGTGATGGAAGCGTTGCATCGTCCGGGACATTTTAATGGAGTAGCAAAAGTTGTAACCAGGCTGTTTGATATTGTACGCCCCGATGTGGCATTTTTTGGCATAAAGGATCTGCAGCAGGTGGCAGTTATCAGGGAGCTGGTAAGGCAGAACGAGTACAATATCAGGATATCGGGTAATCCGATAATCAGAGAATCAGACGGACTGGCGATGAGCAGCAGGAACGCCCTTCTTGAACCAGACCTTAGGAAAGAAGCATCGGTGATCTATAAAACTATTTCTACAGCCGCGGGGATGCTGGCGAAACACGATATTCCGGAGATCAGGGAGTATGTAAAGAAAAGGATCGGGAAATCAGGCAGGTTCAGCGTTGAGTACTTTGAGATTGCTGACGACCGGGAACTTATCCAGGTGAGCAGGAAGAGCGAAATGAAGAAAAACAGGCATTATTACGGATGCATTGCAGTCAGGGCAGGGAAAATAAGGCTCATAGATAATGTTGAATTCACGGTGGCATGAATCAAAAGGTTAATTAACTTTGCACCATTGTTTTTACCCGTTTTATTCCATATTATGTTAATTGAAGTATTAAAATCAAAAATCCACAGGGTGACAGTCACGGGGGCGAACCTGAACTACATCGGCAGCATTGCCATTGACGAAGATCTTATGAATGCTGCAAATATTATAGAAAATGAAAAGGTACAGGTTCTGAACCTCAATAACGGTGAGCGCCTCGAAACGTATGTCATAAAAGGTGAAAGAGGCTCCGGTGATATCTGTCTGAACGGAGCGGCTGCAAGAAAGGTCCTGCCCGGTGATATTCTGCTTATTATGTCTTATGCCACGATGGATTTTAACGAAGCCAAATCCTTCCGACCGGTTATTATTTTCCCGGATACCAAAACCAACAAACTGATCTGAACTTGAAAAAAGTCCTGAAGCAGGCTCTGAAATTTCTTGTCTTCCTTTCCATTGGTGTTCTTCTACTTTGGCTTGCTTTCCGTAATGTCAAACTTGATGCCCTTGGTGCCGGACTTAGGGAGGCAAACTATTTTTTTGTGTTTCTGTCAGTCACTATTGATGCACTGGCATTTCTCAGCCGTGCCCGCCGGTGGGAACTGATGATCAATCCCCTCGGTTACAAACCAACCTTCTGGCATACGTTTCATTCCATGATGACCGGGTACCTTGCAAATCTTGCCCTGCCCAGGATAGGTGAAATTACCCGCTGTGTTGTCCTCGGGAAAAAAGAAGAAATCCCTTTTGATAAACTTATCGGAACAGTAGTGGTGGAAAGAGCTATCGATTTTGTCGCCCTCATATTTTTGTTGATAGCTATGATCTTTACAAGTGGTGCTAAGATTAACCAGTTTCTTAATGAAACTATTCTGGTACCCCTCCGGGAAAAAGTATTTACCCCTTTCGGATTAACCTGGTTAATATGGATGGTTCTGCTGCTCTTTGCCGGCATCACGTTATTTCTTATAATAAAATACAGGAAGAACCTCAGGAAAATACTATTCTTTTCAAAGATATTCGATCTTTCGAAGGGTATAATCGTCGGACTGAAATCAATTACCGGCCTTGAAAGAAAATGGGAATTTATCTTCCACACACTATTTATCTGGATATGCTATGTCCTGATGACATGGGTGGTTGTATTTGCTATTGACAGCACATCACATCTTGATCTGGGTAATGCAATTTTTCTTCTGGTAATCGGAGGATTTGCCATGGTAGCACCGGTACCCAACGGAATCGGGGCATTTCATTATATAATATCGCGCGGACTAATAATCGTTTTAGGTGTGAACCTTGAAGACGGAGCATTATATGCAATTCTGACTCATGAATCCCAGTTAATACTCATTATCATTATCGGCTCTATTTCTGCATTCATGATGCTTGAAAAGCGCAAAAAACATGAATTGAAAGATCCAAGTTAAACTTATTATGCCCAGAAACAAAACTGTTTTTGTCTGCCAGAATTGTGGTGCCGAATCCCCAAAATGGATTGGCAGATGCCCTTCCTGCAAGGAGTGGAACACTTACCATGAGGAGATAATTGCACCCGTAACTTCACGCGAAGCATCATATATTTCAGGTCAGGAAAAGAGAAATCCCGAGCTCCTCGATAATATCAAAGCCGACGAAAAGGATCGTCACAAAACCGGAATTTCCGAGCTCGACAGGATCCTCGGCGGGGGTATGGTAAGCGGATCCCTGATACTGCTCGGGGGGGAACCGGGGGTAGGCAAATCAACGCTTGCACTACAGCTTGCCCTTGCCTTAAAACAGACCAGGGTACTTTATGTATCGGGTGAAGAGAGTGATGAACAGATTAGTCTCAGAGCCCGCAGACTTAAGAATTCCAATCCTTCCTGCTACATCCTGAGTGAAACCGGGCTCGAAAACATTCTGGTTCACTCTGAAAATCTGAAGCCGGGATTGATAATCATCGATTCAATACAGACCATCAACACCAATCTGCTTGAGTCCTCTGCCGGGTCTGTTTCGCAGGTCCGTGAATGTGCGGCACAGCTTCTTAAATACTCAAAAATCACAGGTATACCTGTTT
>Ga0113563_10000249_pt1 | contig 23887 bp, 19 predicted proteins | sample Mud3Dept3metaG_FD_80117 | JGI IMG/M metagenome (GOLD analysis project Ga0113563, IMG submission 80117) | Freshwater wetland microbial communities from Ohio, USA, analyzing the effect of biotic and abiotic controls - Mud 3 Core 4 Depth 3... | ecosystem: Environmental > Aquatic > Freshwater >... | reverse complement strand
GAACGAAGTGAGGGATCTCATCGTGCCATAAAAATTCCATTAATCAAGGATATTGTCATTAGTAGTAACGAAGTGAGGGATCTAATCGTGCCATAAAAACCCATTAATCAAAAATGCTGTCATTAGCAGCGCAAACTTACTACAAACAGGCTGCGCCTACGGCGCTCGAGGAGCCAGGAAAAGAGAAGGGAAACAATTATAAAACTAATATATCCGCTGTCAACCGAATGAATATCCGATTGCATCTACCGGATTCATCCTGGCTGCCGCATATGCCGGTGCATAACCGGCTATGATTCCTATGATTCCGGAAATGAATATGGCAAGGAGTATATTTGAAAGGGTAAGGTACATTTTAAGCTCAAAGAGATAGTTGATGGCTATTGTACCCAAAAAGATGAGAAAAACTCCAAGGATGCCGCCAATAACAGAAAGCAATACCGATTCTGCCAGAAATTGCTGCAGGATAAATGAACGCTTGGCTCCGAGTGCTTTTTGTATGCCAATCATATTCGTTCTCTCCCTGACAGATACGAACATGATATTCGCAATTCCAAAACCTCCAACAAGTATCGAAAATCCGCCAATCAGCCATCCTCCGATATTTATCCCGGCAAAAACCCGTTCAAACCCCCTGGTAAGCAGGCTTGCCTGGTTAATGGAGAAATTGTTTACTTCGCCCGGGCGGAGCCTTCTTGCAGCTCTCAGAACCATCAGAATGTCATCACTTAATTCCTGCACCGATACACCCTCTTTCGCCTTAATCATTACATCTGTCTGCAGGAAATTGTTGCGATAGTTTATGAAGCTCCTGGAATAGGTTAAAGGGACAACTGTGAACTCATCCAGGCCGCTGCCACCGATTAATCCTTTGCCCTCCTTTTTAAATACCCCGATTACGTCTGTTTTGTGTCCCGCAATCGTAATCTGTTTGCCGATGGGATCAGACTTTTCAAATAACCTGTCTGCAATTTCATACCCAAGAATTGCAACATTATTCCCTGATGATGACTCTTCCGGGGAAAAAAACCTGCCTCTTTCTATCTCAAAGGTTCTTAACTCCTCAAATTCGTGTGTGACAGCCCATACATATGCCTCATTAGCCTGATTTTTTCTGTATCTTATCGATTCAGGCTGATAGGCTGAAAAACAGGCTGCCTTTGTTTTTGTCGACTTTTTCAGGATCGATTCATAATCTTTTACCGACACCGCAGGCCATTTGATAATATCCCACCAGGCGAGATTCGGATCAAATGACCAGGGAAATTTCTGGACATACACCACGTTATCTCCAAGCGTAGAGATACTGTCACGAATTGATTTCTCCATCCAGTCGAGGACCGTAAACACCGAGATGATCGAAAAAATTCCAATAGTGATCCCGAACAAGGAAAGAAATGTTCTTAACTTATTAATAGTTACTGATTTAGCTGCAAAAATAATTGTCTCTTTAAGGAGCTTGAAAAACATCATTTGTACAAGCAGAATTAGTTTGAAAACCAAAGATAAGAAAAATCACCGGCCGGTGACTGAAAATACTCGTAATTGCAGAAAGGCTTATAATCATAACTGCAAATCTATTGGGGATAATAAAAAAATATCTATTTTTAACCGCCCGAATATACTTTGCCTGGCAACCATAATAATCAGAAAATGAGTGAGAAAAAAATCAAAAGCGCGTTAATTTCCGTTTATTCCAAAGAAGGACTGGCCGATATTGTTAAAATCCTTCATGATCTGGATGTCAGAATATTTTCAACCGGAGGCACATACAGCTATATACAGGAGATGAACATACCTGCAGAGAAAGTTGAGGATCTTACAACCTATCCGTCAATACTTGGCGGGCGGGTTAAGACACTTCATCCGTCAGTTTTCGGAGGTATCCTGGCAAGGAGGGATAATCAGGAGGATATGGAGCAGGTTGCAAAGTACGGAATACCTGAGATAGACCTGGTTATTGTTGATCTGTACCCTTTCGGGGAAACTGTAAGGAGTGTTACGGATGAGGATATTATCATTGAGAAGATCGACATCGGAGGAATTTCTCTCATCAGGGCCGCAGCAAAAAACTACAACGATGTCCTTATAATTTCGGGCAGGGAACAATACCCGGGGCTGCTGGGTCTGCTTAAGGAGAAAAAGGGAATTACCACTCTTGCGGAAAGACGGCTCTATGCAGCAGAATCATTCAAAACATCTTCGCACTACGATACTGAAATTTTCAATTATTTTAACAGGGAAGCCGGAATTACGGCATTCAGGGAAAGCATAAACTCATTCATTCCGCTCAGGTATGGTGAAAATCCCCATCAGAAAGGGATTTTTTTTGGTGATCCAGGTCAGATCTTTGACAAGCTCCATGGAAAGGAAATTTCATATAATAACCTGCTCGATATAGATTCCGCGCTCAGCCTGATCGATGAGTTCATGGAAACGACAGTTGTTATAATCAAGCATAATAATGCCTGCGGGGCAGCTTCAAGGGAAAATATAACCGATGCATGGAAAGCCGCCCTGTCATGTGATCCGGTCTCTGCATATGGCGGAATAATTGCAGCAAATGTTGCAGTTGATGAGGACACGGCAGGTGAGATGGACAAGATCTTTTTCGAAGTGGTTATTGCTCCGGATTATTCTGTGAAGGCGCTTGAGATTCTGAAATCGAAGAAGAACAGGATAATACTTAAGAGGAAGCCTCCGGTTAAAAGCCTCAGCAGCTTCAGGTCGATAATGAATGGCGTTCTCTGGCAGGAGCGCGATAACCACACGGAAACACCCGATGATATGAAACCTGTTACTTCCAGGGTGCCGGACCCGGCAGAAATTGAAGATCTTGTTTTTGCGAACATAATAGTTAAACACAGTAAATCGAATGCAATTGTTCTAGCGAAGGACAGGCAGTTGTGTGCAAGCGGTATTGGCCAGACCTCAAGAGTTGATGCATTGAAGCAGGCAATAGAAAAGGCAAGGTTATTCGGGTTTGATCTGAAAGGATCAGTCATGGCGTCTGATGCATTCTTCCCGTTTGCCGACAGTGTTGAGATTGCACACAAAGCCGGAATTACTGCTGTCGTTCAGCCCGGAGGATCAGTACGTGACCAGGAATCAATAGATTATTGTTCAATGAACGGGGTTGCAATGGTTTTCACAGGGATAAGACATTTTAAACATTAACTGATAATAATAAACTTTCTCATTTTATGGGACTATTTTCATTTTTAACGCAGGAGATTGCTATAGACCTCGGAACGGCTAATACCATCATAATCCACAATGATAAAATTGTTGTAGATGAACCATCAATAGTTGCAATTGACAAATCCACAGGAAAGCTTATTGCGATAGGAGAGGCGGCACGGCAGATGCATGGCAAGACACACGAGAATATTAAGACAATCAGACCTTTACGTGATGGAGTTATTGCTGATTTCAATGCAGCAGAACTGATGATAAGGGGAATGATAAAAATGATAAACAAGGGGCCCAAGCTGTTCTCCCCATCGCTTAAAATAGTGGTTTGTATCCCGTCAGGCAGTACCGAAGTTGAAATTCGTGCCGTGCGTGACTCATCAGAACATGCAGGCGGGCGGGATGTATATATGATTTATGAGCCGATGGCTGCAGCAATCGGAATCGGTCTTGATGTGGAGGCACCTGAAGGCTCCATGATAATTGATATCGGAGGCGGGACAACGGAGATTGCTGTTATAGCTCTCGGCGGTATTGTGTGCAATAAGTCGATCAGGATAGCAGGTGATGGATTTACAGCCGATATACAGGCATATATGAGACACCAGCATAATATAAAGATTGGTGAGAAAACAGCCGAAGATATCAAGATTGGTGCTGGTGCTGCAATCCCTGATATTGATAATCCACCTCCGGATTATATAGTTAGAGGGCCCAATATAATGACCGCATTACCCATCGAGATTCCGGTGTCATACCAGGAGATAGCCTATTGCCTCGATAAATCGCTGTCAAAAGTGGAAGCAGCGCTGTTAAGTGTCCTTGAACAGACTCCTCCTGAGCTGTATGCTGATATTGTGAATAAGGGGATACACATGGTTGGAGGCGGATCTCTCCTCAGAGGGATTGACAGGAGGCTTTCCGAAAAAATAAACATCAATTTCATTGTGGCTGAAGACCCTCTTCATTCGGTTGCACGCGGGACAGGAGTAGCACTCAAAAATGTTGAAAAATTCCCGTTCCTTATGAGATAATCCGGCTATGTGAATGAGAAATCTCCTGAACTTTATCGTAAAGTATAATAGCCTGTTCATCTTTCTGATACTTGAAGGGATAGCATTTTACTTGCTGAGCACAGGGAACAATTATCATAACACCAGGATCGTAAAAGGTATAAGAGGTATTACCCGGGGCATTGAAGAGCGGGTGAGCAATGCAACGGCATACTTTCACCTCCGGGAAATTGGGAAGAATCTTGCGGAAGAGAATACTTTACTAAAAAACAGGATTGAACGCCTGGAAAAGAAAGACGACCATCTTTTTTTTTCAGTTATTGACTCAGTTTATCAGCAGCAATATATCTGGTCATCCGCTGAAGTGGTTAACAATTCGGTAAACCGGCAGAAGAATTTTTTCACTCTCAACAAAGGAAAGCTGCAGGGTTTGGCAGTTGATATGGCTGTAACGTCAGATAATAGTGCTGCCGGAGTGATTATCGGATGTTCCGATAATTATTCCATTGTCATGTCGCTTCTTAACATTGATTTCAGGTTAAGCTCAAGAATAAAATCAAACGGGTACTTCGGTTCATTAAGCTGGGATGGAAGGGATGTTAAACATGCTGCCCTGAATGAAATACCTCAGCATGTTTCTGTAAGCATAGGAGATACTGTTGAAACATCAGGTTTTTCTGCCATCTTTCCTGAGGGCATAATGGTAGGAATTATAAGTGATTTCGAGATGACAGGCAGCGACTTTTACAAGATAGAAGTTTTACTTAAGGCCGATTTCAGGAAGCTCCAATTTGTCAACGTGATTGGCAATATGCATAAAGCAGAACAACTCGAACTTGAAAAATCGTATCAATGATCAACAGCATTTTAAGATATGGCCTCATCTTCGTTCTGCTGATCCTTCTCCAGGTTTTATTATTTAATAACATTCAGTTCAGCGGGTATGTAAATCCCTATGTTTACTTAATGTTCATCCTGGTGCTTCCGATCGAAATATCTCCCTGGCTTTTACTTTTAACAGCTTTCTTTACAGGATTGATAATGGACCTTTTTACCGGCACACCCGGGATGCATACTTCTGCAACTGTTCTTGCCGGATTCGTTCGTCCCTGGGTTCTGAGAATCCTGGCCCCGAGAGATGGCTATGAAGCCAACCCGGATCCTTCAATGCAAATCTACGGATTCAAATGGTTCTTTATTTATACACTTGCTATTGTACTTGTGCACCATACTGCTCTCTTCTTTCTCGAAGTATTCAGGTTTGCAGATTTTATGAGAACGCTTCTGAGGGTATTGTTAAGCTCGCTTTTTTCAATTGCCTTCATTTTGCTTCTTGAATATATCAGAAAAGGGAAATAACTGGCCTGGTTATGAAGGATGCATTCATTAACAGAAAATATATCATTATTGCACTGATTGTGCTGGCATCTGCTGCTCTGATTATCAGGCTGTTCATAATACAGGTCATTCAGGATACCTACAGATTATCAGCAGATAATAATGTATTGAGATATGTCACACAATACCCGGCACGGGGATTGATTTACGACAGGAACGGCAAGCTTGTCGTGTTCAACCAGGCGGCATATGATCTTATGATAATTCCGGCTCAGATTGGGGCAATGGATACTGCATTGTTCTGTAACGAATTAGGAATTACAATTGACAGTTTCAAAGAGAGGATTAAAGCAGCCAGGAACTATTCCCGCAGAGCGCCGTCAATATTTCTTAAACAGATTTCCGCGGAGACTTATGCAAAGTTCCAGGAAAAAATCTTCATGTTTCCCGGATTTTATGTTCAACCCAGGACTCTCAGAAAATATTCAAGACCCGTTGCAGCACATCTGCTTGGATACGTCAGCGAAGTTGATGAAGATCAGATTAAAAAGGATCCATATTATAAGCCGGGTGATTATATTGGAAAACTGGGTATTGAGGAGGCTTATGAAAAAGAACTGCGGGGCAGGCGCGGAGTGAAGATTTATCTGGTTGATGTCTACAGCCGTGTCAAGGGATCATATGCGGGAGGAAGCCTGGATACCGTTGCTGTTCAGGGTACGGATATTATTTCAAGCATTGATCTTGATCTTCAGGAATATGGAGAAAAGCTTATGCAGAAAAAAACAGGCAGTATTGTTGCCATCGAGCCTGCGACCGGGGAGATCCTTGCACTGGTTTCATCGCCGGATTATGATCCTGAATTGCTTGTAGGAAGAGTCCGCTCCGAGAATTATATAAAGTTATCGGCAGACACGATATTAAAACCTCTTTTCAACAGGGCATTCATGGCTTCATATCCTCCCGGATCGACATTTAAGCCGATAAACGGACTCATTGCTCTTCAGGAAAAAGTTATCACCCCCTCGACCCAATTCGGATGCCAGAACGGGTACCTTTTTGTCGCCTGTCATACACACTCATCTCCGCTCGATCTTAAAGAAGCAATAATGAATTCATGCAATTCTTATTTCTGCCAGACGTACAGGAGAATTCTCGAAAATCCAAGGTACGGATCCGTTTCTGAAGCTTTTGACAAATGGAAAGGATACCTGGATGAATTCGGGTTTGGCAAAATATTGAAGACTGATTTTGTAAATGAACTTCCGGGACTTATCCCGTCGTCAGCATATTTTAACAGATATCATGGTAAGGACGGCTGGAAGGCACTGACTGTGATATCAATGGCAATAGGCCAGGGCGAGATAGGCACAACACCTCTTCAGATGGCAAACATGACAGCAGCCATAGCCAACAGGGGTTTCTATTATATTCCCCATGTTGTGAAATCATTTGGAAATAATCGCAATATTGATACAAGTTTTACCACAAAGCACAGGATCAGCATTGATTCGGTCAATTTCGAAAAGGTCATCCTGGGAATGGAAGCCGCAGTCAACGGAGGGCAGGGTGCAACGGCACGGATTGCAGCATTGAATGATATTATCGTTTGCGGTAAAACAGGAACGGCTGAGAATCCTCATGGAGAAGACCATTCTGTCTTTATAGCGTTTGCTCCAAAAGAGGATCCGAAAATAGCGCTTGCCGTTTATGTGGAAAATGCGGGATTCGGGGCTACTTATGCTGCTCCTGTGGCAAGCCTGATGATAGAAAAGTATCTGACGGGGAAAATTTCGGATCCCAATAAATGGCTGGAGCAAAGAATGCTGGATTTAAACCTGATAGACAGGGATACAATTAGTGAGACGCAGAATTAATATCTGGAACGGGATTGACAAGATTTCGATCCTTCTATTCCTGGCGATGGTAATTATGGGATGGTTCAACATTTATGCCGCTGTCTATAATGAGGAGCATAAGTATATATTTGATCTGTCTCAACGGTATGGGAAACAATTCATCTGGATACTTGCAGCAATCCTGATGGCAGTTTTTGTTGTAATTATTGACACCAGATTCTACCTGTTTTTTGCCTGGTTCATTTATGCACTGCTTATATTTCTGCTTATCCTGGTCCTTGTAATAGGCAAGGAGGTAAACGGTGCAAGGTCGTGGTTCGAGTTCGGACCGGTAAGCCTTCAACCTTCTGAGTTTGCCAAGTTTGCCACTGCACTCGCCCTGGCAGGCTATCTCACTAATCATAAGCAGGAACTGGCCAGGCTGAAAATTATGATTCCTGCCATTGCCATAATTCTCTTACCTGCACTTCTTACGGCAATTCAGCCTGATATGGGCACAACTATTGTATTCTTTTCCTTCTTCATTGTACTGTTCAGGGAAGGGATGAGCCCATATATCTTTGTTTCAGGTCTTCTTATGTTGGTGCTATTCTTTCTTACCCTGATTATAGATAATCTTTACCTTGAGGTTGCCCTTGTGATACTGGCTTTTCTTCTGACATGGTTTGCTACAAAAAAAATGAAGCTCTGCCTCACAGGTCTGGGAATATTTATTCTTATCAGCGGGATACTGTTTCTGGCCGATCATTTCGTTTTCAAATCGCTTGGTAATGAGCTTATTATTCTTATTTCTCTGGTTTTATCCGGTATCACGTTTTCATATCATATTTATTCCAGGAAGGCATTTGGAGTGCTTGTAATTTATCTTTTCCTGCTGGGTAGTGTGCTTTACATCAATATGGTGGATTTTGCATTTAACAATATTTTAAAGCCGCACCAGAGGGAGAGGGTTGAAATAATGCTGGGATTCAAGTCGGATCCTCATGGCACCGGATATAATCTGAACCAGTCGCTGATCTCAATCGGTTCGGGAGGATTCAGCGGGAAAGGATATTTGCAGGGAACACAGACCAAATTTAAATTTGTTCCGGCACAGAGTACAGATTTTATTTTTTGTACGGTGGGCGAGGAATGGGGATTCCTCGGATCATGTGCAGTTGTTGGATTATATCTGTTCTTCCTGCTCAGGCTCCTTCTCCTTGCAGAACGGCAGCGTTCAACGTTTTCTAGGATATACGGTTATGGTGTCCTGTCAATATTTTTTATACATTTCTTTATAAATATCGGAATGGCAACAGGACTGGTTCCAGTAATAGGTATTCCGCTGCCTTTTTTCAGCTATGGTGGAAGCTCACTGTGGGGATTTACAATCCTGTTGTTTATTTTTCTAAGGCTTGACGCAACCCGTGCCGAATACCTGCTCTGATCAGAACGGAATCGTTATCCTGTGAGATATTTCGATACCAAAATCATTCTCCACATAATCAATCAGCTGCGGGAAGAATTCCATAAAATCGTCCTGAAGGGTGTAATAGTTTTTTTTAAGGGCCCGCATTGCGAAGCGGGTTTCATTCGGAAGGGTGGAGTGCCTGCTGAGTGTCCTCAGTACATGCCTGATGCCATTCCTTGTCTGGTAGGATTCGATCCAGTTGTTGATAATAAAGAAGGGCATCATCTCCCTGACTTTTTCAGGCAGGATATCATAATTGTTAACCAATGCCCTGTAAAAATTGTATGTAACACTTTCCAGAGGCCTGCGGGAGAAGAAATTCCATTCCCTGGTGAGGAAATGGTCATAAATAATATCGGTGATCACTCCCGAATATTTATGGTATTTTCTTGAAAAGAAGATTTTACTTCGGTGCACAACAGGATGACGGTCAGTGAACTCATCAATATGCCTGTGAAGGATAATCCCTTTTCTGATGAGGTCAGGATAATTAAGATAATCACGTCCTTTCACATAATCACCGATGTAGTTTCCGATGATTATTTTATCGGAATCACCCGACAAGTATATGTGGGCAAGGACGTTCATATAATATTATAATAGTACGAAGAATTTAGCATATACATATTTATAACCAGAACATTTTCTTTAACTGGTTTTAAGGCAATAGTTGCAGCATGATTAATAAGATGTAATACAGACAGTTAAGGCATAAAAACGGCGTATAAAAAAATCCTTTAAAACCCTCGGATTTCCGGTATGCAAATTATACATTTGCTAATTCATTTTAAAATGAAATGTTATTCTGAGTAAAAAATGCCGTTAAATCCCCCCGGGAATCTATGATCAGGAAGAATGTAATCATCATTGGTGCTGCAGGAAGAGATTTTCATAACTTCAATACCTGCTACAGGGATAAAGAAAATTATAATGTTGTAGCATTCACTGCTGCCCAGATACCTGACATTGACGGGAGGAGATATCCCAGGGAACTGGCCGGGAAATTGTATCCCAGGGGTATTCCGGTCTTTTCTGAAGAGAACCTTCCGGCAATAATCAAAAAATTCAAGGTTGATGATTGTATATTCTCATACAGCGATATTCCCTATCAGAAGGTGATGTCGGTCAGTGCAATTGTGAATGCGGCAGGTGCGAATTTTGTATTGCTTGGACCTTCCGCTACCATGGTGAAAAGTATAAAACCGGTCATTGCAGTCGGGGCTGTCAGGACCGGTTGCGGGAAGAGCCAGACTTCCAGGAGAGTGATTGAGCTTCTTATGGCAAAAGGTTTAAAAGTTGTTGCTGTTCGTCACCCCATGCCATACGGAAACCTGAGTGTGCAAAAAGTCCAGCGTTTTGCTGTTGTCAAAGATCTGGAGAAACATAAATGCACTGTTGAAGAGATGGAAGAATATGAACCGCATCTTGTCAGAGGCAATGTGATTTATGCAGGTGTCGATTATGAGGCAATTCTTCGCAAGGCTGAGAAAGACCCTGCTGGCTGTGATGTAATTGTATGGGACGGTGGCAACAACGATTTCCCGTTTTTCAAACCGGACCTTATGATCACTGTTACAGATCCTCACAGGGCAGGGCATGAACTGAGGTATTACCCGGGTGAAGTGACTCTGCGCATTGCCGATGTCGTAATAATCAACAAAATCGACAGTGCCGGCCCTGAAGATATTCAAATAGTCCGTGACAGCATCGAAAAGGTAAATCCGAAGGCAATCGTTATTGATGGCGCTTCACCTATAAAAGTTGATGATCCTTCAGTCATCAGGGGTAAGAAAGTTCTGGTTGTGGAGGATGGTCCGACTCTTACACACGGTGAAATGAAGCTTGGCGCAGGTATTATGGCAGCCCGTAAATTCGGCGCGGCTGAAATTGTAGATCCACGACCTTATATTACAGGGAGGCTAAGGGAAACATACCGGCTTTATCCGGATATCGGCACGCTTCTTCCCGCAATGGGTTATGGTGCAGAACAGCTGCGCGATCTGGAAAAAACCATAAACAATACAAAATGCGACAGCGTCATCATTGCCACGCCAATTGACCTGAAAAGGATAATCAGGATCATAAAGCCCGGCACCAGGGTCTATTATGATCTTCAGGAAATAGGTGAACCCACCCTAGGGCAGGTTATTGATGAATTTGTGAAGAAATTCAAATTAAAAGGGAAGAGTTAATAAGAACTTACACAGAGGAAATCAGGAGAGCCACAGAGTGCCACAGAGGCTTAAATCTGTGTCACTCTGTGCTTCTCTGTGTAAGTTCTTCATTATTTACCTTCTTACTCTTGCATTTCCTTTCCAGATGCTCCATACCTGTTCCTCGTCGGCAGGCTGGGCATAGTCTGTAATTACTGTTGTTGCCAGTGCTCCTGACGCCCAGCCGAACTGAATCCATTTTTCCGGTTCCCAGCCTTTCAAAATGGCATAGAGCATACCTCCAACGAAACCATCGCCTCCCCCGATCCTGTCAAGAACATTTATTTCACGCGGTTCAACCACATGCCAGTTATCACCTTCAAGCATTATAGCCCCCCAGAGATGCTCATTTGTACTTATTACCTGGCGGAGGGTGGTGGCAAATACAGAAGCATCAGGGTATGTTTTTTTAACCCTGCCTATCATTTCCTTGAAGCTGTCAATTTTTGATGCAAGATCTTTTCCCCCCTCCTCAGGACCTCTAATTCCAAGGCAAAGCTGGAAATCTTCTTCGTTGCCAACAAGGATATCTGCAATACCTGCTATTTCCTTAAAAGTAGCGGAAAGTTCCTTCTCCCTGTTTTTCCAGAAGGATGCCCGGTAGTTAAGATCAAAGGAAATACGGGTCCCGGATTTTTTTGCTGCCCTGGCGAGTTCGAGACAAAAATTGCTGGTTTCATGTGAAAGTGCACCAATTAATCCCGAAAGATGCAGGATTTGGACACCCTCTTTTTCGAATAACCGTTTAAGGTTGAAGTCTTTCACGTTAAGAGTTCTTCCCACTTCACCGGCACGGTCATTCTGAACCCTGGGACCCCTTGATCCGTAACCGCTGTCAGCAATATTGAACTGGTGACGATACCCCCATGGTCCTCCCTGATCGACCTCAACACCCTCATATGCCATATGCCTGCCGGCAAGATTATCCTTAATGAATCTAGCAATAGGGCTCTCTTTGACAAAAGTTGTCAGGATTTTCACCGGCAGTCCGAGAAAGGATGAAACACTTGCAACGTTTGATTCGGCACTGGTGGCCTGCATGTGAAATGTGTCACTGCAATGGACCGGTTGACCGTTCGCCGGGGTTATGCGAACCCCCATGCTGGTAGGTACAACCAACGACCAGGCGTATTCTTTTTTTAATTCAATTTTCATACTAACAATTGGTTTATTAATAATTCCTAACATGTTTTCAAAAGACCGCAAGACTGCATGAATGCAAGACTGCAAGACAATTATCTGAGTTTTTCTTTCAGCTTTTTTCCGGCTTCCTCGAAACCAGGTTTATTGAGAAGGGCGAACATGTTCTTCTTATAGGCTTCTACACCAGGCTGGTCGAACGGATTTACATCCAGGATATAACCGCTTAATGCACATGCCATTTCGAAGAAATAAATCAGCTGACCTGCATAGAACTCATCCAGTTCCGGTACACTGATCACAATGACAGGCACATTTCCGTCATTATGCGCCAGTATTGTGCCTGTTTCAGCATTATGATTCACCTCCGAAAGTCTCCTGGAAGCGAGATAATTAAGCTGGTCGGAATCATCTTTTTCCGTGGGAATGATCACTTTCCGGTGCGGATTTCTGACCGATATTATTGTCTCAAAGAGGATCCTCTGACCTTCCTGAATATACTGACCCAGAGAATGAAGATCGGTTGTAAAGTCAACAGAGGCCGGGAAGATCCCTTTGCCATCCTTACCCTCACTTTCGCCAAATAGCTGCTTCCACCATTCTGACAGGTAATGGAGCCTTGAAGAGAATCCGACAAGTATTTCAACAGGCCTGCCGGTTTGCAGGATCAGGTTACGTGTAGCAGCATACATAAGTGAAGGATTGGATACGACATTCCTGTTTCTCCGTGTTATCTCCTCCATAGACTGAGCTCCCTTAACAAGCATTCTGATATCCAGTCCGGCAACCGCCACCGGAAGAAGACCCACAGGGGTAAGCACAGAATAGCGGCCGCCTACATTGTCAGGGATTGTAAATGCCTCATAGCCATTGATTTCGGAGAGCGATCTCAAAGCTCCCTTTGAGCTGTCGGTAATGGCAATGATCCTGTCAGCTGCCACCGGTTTTCCCACTTTTCTTTCAAGATGGTCCTTCAGGATCCTGAAGGCTATCGCAGGTTCAGTAGTGGTGCCTGATTTGGAGATAACTATGATCGAATAGTTTCTGCCGTCGAGAATTTCAAGCAGATCAGACATATAATCTTCACAGATATTCTGACCGGCAAAAAGGATCTCATGGTGCTTAGTCTTCATCAGCGGGGAGAAAGAATGGGACAATGTCTCAATAACCGCTTTTGCTCCAAGATATGACCCTCCTATGCCTATGACAACGGTAGTATCGGAAACAGTCCTGAGATGCCTGGCCATTTTTTCGATCCTGTCAAGCTGGGGAAGTATATCTTCCGGAAGAGAAAGCCATCCCAGGAAATCATTTCCTGCACCTGTCCCGGCATTTAGTGAATCGAGATGCCTGAGTGATTGCTGTGCGAGGGCAATTACTTCTTCATATGAGATAAAGTCTGCGGAGTACTTTAGATTAATACTAATATTTTCTTTCATCTTGTCAGGATTTTTTATAGTTCCTAGTCATAGTACAAAGCTAAAAAAAAAACCGTCAGGGGTATTCCTGACGGCTATAATAAGGCATTATATATTGTGGTGAAAGTTATTTTCTGTGTATTCCGCCTGCACTTGATGAATGTGCGTCAACATTTTTCGGATCTCCTTTGTAATTAATATCACCCGCACTGGAAGCTCTTGCAATGAGTTTATCGGTTACAAAAATATCGGCTCCGCCGGCACTCGAAACAGAAACATCAGCTTCCCTTACCTTAAGGTCATATGCATTGAGATCGCCTGCACTGCTCAGATCAGCCTCCAAAACATCTGCCTCTCCGCTTAAAGTAACATCACCTGAACTGCTGATATTTGCATCAATACTTTCTGCATAAACCTCAATCTTTATATCACCCGCGCTGCTGGCAGAAATTCTCAAATCATCAGTTTTTACAGGTGTCTCACCGAATACATCACCTGCGCTTGAGGCACTTATGGTATTAATCTCCTCCAATGTGACATAAACCTTTTTCATTTCAGCATCACGAATGTTTGCATCGGCATAAACATTCAGTACACCATTGCTAACCTCCGTTATGATGTACTCATGCAGATTTTCGTCTGCTTCAACCACTAATCTCGGTTTATTGCCCTGTGTAAGGTAAATATCGATTCCTGAACTCGCTCTTACACCTGAAGCCTTTTCGGGCGTTCTTTCTTTCGAGACCACTTTGCCGTTCCCGTGCACTGTTTTGCGGAACTGACCGTCTGCACAGGCAGTTATGCCAAGGCAAATAATAATTACACCTATCTGTTTCAGATTTTTCATAATCTTCCTATTTTATTCTCATTACTGATAAAAGACAGGAATAATGATTGAATGCTGCATGAACCTGTAAAAACCTTGTTGTATCTTAGTAACATATCTGTAATTCCTGTTAGAAATGAATAAAATCAGATTGTTTATGTTACCGGTATTAATGATTGTTATATCTGTAACTTGTAATTCACAGAAAGACAATGTGTTAAAGTTGTGGTACAATATGCCGGCAACTGTATGGGAAGAGGCACTCCCGATTGGCAACGGGCGACTTGGTGCTATGGTGTATGGTTTGCCCGGCGTGGACCATATTCAGTTCAACGAGGAAACCCTTTGGGCAGGGGCACCACGCGATTATTCACATGAAGGTGCCAGTGAGTATCTCTCAATGATCCGTGAATTGTTGTGGCAGGGTAAGCAAAAAGAAGCGGAAGCACTTGCTCTTGAGAAATTCATGAGCGTCCCCCTGCGTCAGGAAAAATACCAGCCTTTCGGCGATATCTGGCTCAATTTTCCGGGACATGAAACAGTCACAAAGTATCAAAGGGAACTTGATTTATCGAGTGCTGTCTGCAGGACATTTTACATGGTCGGTGACACTTCTTTTACAAGGGAATATCTAGCCAGTTACCCTGATAATGTTATAGCAATTAATATGGCATCTGACAGAAAAAAGTCAGTCACATTCGATATATTCTTAACAGCATTGCATGAGGGATTTTCGGTGGTTGCAACAGATGACGGCATCATTGAGCTTAATGTCAATGTGAAAAATGGTGTACTTCACGGTACTGCAATGGCCAAAGTCTTTGCGAAGGGAGGGAAGCTTTCGGTTACGGGAAGCATGCTGCATGTTGAAAGGGCAGACCAGGCAGTGATCTGGTTGGTTGCTGCGACTAATTTCAACAGTCCGAAAGATATCTCAGGCAATCCTGAAGCTTTATGCCTGAAAAATTTGTCATCTCTGGGGAATAGATCATTTGACCGGGTAAAGAAAAGCCATATTGCTGATTATCAAAGATATTTTAACAGGTTCTCAATTGATCTCGGTTCTTCCGGCAAAGAGAATCTCCCTACCGACAGAAGGATTGCGGAAGTTCTATCCCAAATGGACAATTCGCTGGCAGCCCTCTACGTGCAGTATGGCCGTTATCTTATGTTGTCGTCCAGCCGTCAGGGCACCTATCCTGCGAACCTCCAGGGAATATGGAACGATAAGCTAAATCCCTCCTGGGACAGCAAGTACACTGTGAACATCAATACGGAAATGAATTATTGGCCGGTTGAGGTGCTGAATATCGCCGAATGCCATGAAGCTTTGTTCAGAATGGTTAAGGAAGTCATCCCTTCAGGTGAAAAAGTGGCAAAAGACCATTACAATGCAAGGGGCTGGGTTTTGCATCACAATACTGATCTGTGGCGTGGGGCGGCACCCATAAATGCTTCCAATCATGGGATCTGGGTCAGTGGAAGCGGATGGCTTACCCATCATTTCTGGGAGCACTTTCTTTTCAGCCGCGATAAGGTTTTTCTTTCGAAAACTGCCTGGCCGGTTATGAAGAGTGCCGGCAGGTTTTACGTCGATTTTCTCGTGGCCGATCCTAAAACCGGCTGGCTTGTTTCCACTCCGTCAAATTCACCGGAAAACGGGGGGCTTGTTGCTGGCCCTTCAATGGATCATGAGATCATTAAAAGCCTTTTTAAAGCCTGTATAGAAGCTTCTGAGATTCTTAACACCGACAAAGCTTTTGCGGATACCCTGAAAGGAATATTGCCAAAAATTGCCCCTTACAGGATCGGCAGGTTCGGACAACTGCAGGAGTGGATGGACGATATTGATGATCCTGAAAACAAGCACAGGCATGTCTCCCATCTGTGGGGAGTGCATCCGGGGAAGGAGATCAATTGGAAGGATACCCCGGACCTGATGGAAGCAGCAAGGAAATCCCTTATTGCCAGGGGAGATGAGGGTACCGGCTGGAGCCTGGCGTGGAAGATAAACTTCTGGGCAAGATTTCTCGACGGGAATCATGCATGGAGGATGGTTCAGATGCTGTTAAGGCCTGCAGGCGGGATCGGGACCATGGCTACCGGCGGAGGTTCTTCGGGCGGAGGCTCATATCCCAACCTGTTCGATGCCCATCCTCCTTTCCAGATCGATGGCAATTTTGGCGGATCTGCTGGAATTGTTGAGATGCTCTTTCAGAGCCATCTTGGCGGGATAGATATTTTACCGGCCCTGCCCGATAGCATCCCCTGTGGCAGTATCAGGGGAATACGTGCCCGAGGAGGTTTTGAGCTTGATTTTGAATGGAAGGGAGGGAAGCTTGCATCACTTAAAGTCACCTCAAAGGCAGGATATCCCCTCTCACTCAGATATGGTGACAAATCGTTTTCATCACCCACAAGGAAAGGGCAGATTCTCAAATTTGACGGCAACCTGAAGAAGCTTTAAACTCCCTCTGTGGCCCTCTGTGTCTTCTCAGTGTCCTCTGTGTAAGTTCTTCATTACCCTTCTTTTGTTACACAGAGTTCCACAGAGAAAACACAGAAGTGACACAGAGGTTTTCTGACATTCAATGCCACTTGAATATTTTAAGACCTGCTCCAAAAAATATGATGCCGGTTGCTGTAAGTATTAAAACCGGTAATGCAACTTCTGGGAATCCCGCCCCTTCATTGAATATACTTCTGATTCCGTCAGTAAGCATAGTTAAAGGAAACATCTGAATGACGGGGATGCTCCAGTCAGGGAAGTTGTGATAGCTGAAAAAGATCCCCGACAAGATCATCATTGGCATTACAACAAAATTTATGATGCCGTTGCCAACTTCGGTATTGGAGGTGTGGGATGAGGCCAGAACAGCTATACCTGCAAATGCAATATTGCCTGCCATGAACAGCAGGATCATGGCAGGAATGCTACCCTGAATGGTCATTTTAAAAGCAATTATGCCGAATATGATAAGTGCCGCCGCCTCAAAGAAATTCATTGCAACCCTCACGGTTATAAGTGCAATAAGGAAATGTGACTTTTTCATCGGGGTTGCAACCAGTCGCCGAAGAAGCTTTTTCGAACGTTTTTCGATCAGTCCGTAGCTGAGCCCCCACATAGTAGACATCATCACACCCATCGTGATAAGCCCCGGAACAAGGAAATCGATATAGCGTGTGCCTGTAATTGTCAGCGGTTTTATTTCAGCATTATTTCTGTGGATCAGTATCTTGCCGGATCCGATCATACTGCTGAGCTTCAGGTAAGTAAGCTCAGCATCTGAATTCATGGGATCAAAATGATATTCAGTCAAACCGTTAGTCTCCTTAAGGATCAGATTGATTGTTCCCCTTTTCAGAAGCACCAATGCCTCGTCCCAGGCCATCGGATAGAAAAGAAAGACCGAATTGCCAAGCTTGTCATCCGAAATTTCGAATTTCCATTTATAATCATTCTTTTCCCCGGGATCATTTTTTTCACAGTTTTTTTCGAGGAAACCAGATAAAGCCAGACTGTCATGCCCTGATGCGGTTTCATTCGGGATTACTGCCACTTTACGAGTGATATCCGATTTTGTTGTAAAGGCAAGTCCAAGCCCCAGCGACATAAGGATAGGGAATCCGATTCCCCAGAAAAGGACTCCCGGTTCCCGTATTATCTCATGGAAATGTGCAAGTGTCAGATACCATAATTGCCTTATGCTGATCAGCTTATTCATATAGTTTTCTTCCTGTCAGTGAAACAAACAGATCGTCAAGGTTTCGCTGTTTTTCAAGCAGCTGGGGTAAAGTGCCCTCACGGAGGATGATCCCGTTATCCATTATGACGATGTAATCACAAAGTTTTTCTGCTTCCTCCATATAATGTGTGGTCAGGATCATTGAGGTCTCTGACAGCTCCTTTAATTTCAGAAGAATATCCCAGACTTCCCGGCGGGCATTTGGGTCGAGGCCTGTAGTTGGTTCGTCGAGGAGAAGAATACCGGGAGTGTTAATCATGGCTATGCCCAGTGCAAGACGTTGTCTTTGTCCACCGGAAAGGTTTACAACGAACGATCTTCTCTTTTCTTCAAGGCCGATTATTTTGATTATTTCATTGACTCTTTCTTTCCCCAGGTTAAAGAAACTTGCAAAAAGCTGTAATGTCTCGGTAACCCTCAGCTTATCTGTAAACCTTGTCTCCTGGAGGGAGATGCCTATCATTCTGTGGAGTTCATCCTCATTGCCTTTCCAGTGTTTTCCCATGATGGTGATTTCGCCGGAGTCAGGCTTCCTGATTCCTTCGATCATTTCCACGAGGGTTGTCTTGCCTGCTCCGTTCGGTCCCAGCAATGCAACAAATTGTCCTCTGGGGATATTCAGGCTTATTCCCCTTACTGCCTGGACTGTTTTAAATGATTTCCAGACATTTTTAACTTCTATGATAATTTCGGCCTGCATAATCTGATCAACAGTTGTAAGATAGGAAATGTTTTCCGCTTGGCTCATGCCTGAATATTATGTACCTTTAAAAAAAAATGATTTTCAGAAAAGTATTTATTCTGCTTTTAGCTGTTGCAGTGACAGTTGGATGCAAATCGCGGAAATCAGAAAAAGCTGCTGATGATGCGGAGAGCCCTCCTGAGAGTAAAATCACCGGCAATTTTGCAATAAGCGGTGCATATGCTCTTTCTCCTTTAGTCCGGATGTGGACAAATGATTTTATGAAGATCCATCCTGGTGTCAGCATTGAGGTCCGGGTAACGGGGACAGGCCAGGGAATTGCTGATCTCGTAGATAAAAAGGTACAGCTTGGAATGATATCCCGTCCTCTCACTGATGAGGAGAAAGAGGCCGGTATCTGGGTAATTCCTGTTGCCAAAGACGGAGTGGCATTGATAACTAATCAGAAGAACCCATATATGTCAAGAATAATGAAGCAGGGTCTGAGCCCTGATGAGATACAGAAATTGTTTACCGTTGATAATCCGCCAGGGTGGGGTGAACTTCTTGATACTGCCGGAATAGAAAAGGTGAAGGTTTATATAAGAGCTGATGAATCAGGTGCCGCTGATATGCTTGCGGGATTTATTTACAGAAAGGCCTCAGATCTTAAGGGTAACAGAGTGACTGGCGATGATGAGATGATTAACAGTGTCAAAAACAATCCCCTGGCAATAGGCTTCTGCAATTTCTCCTTTGCCTTCAGCCTGCCTTCGGGCGAAAGGGCTGATAACATTCAGATCATACCATTTGACCTCGATTTTGACAATTCAATCAACAGAAGCGAGATGCCTTTTCAAAACCTCGAGGTTGCTCACAGAAGCATATGGCTTGGGATCTATCCGGAAAACCTTTGCCGGGAGCTTACTTTGGGATACCTGGGGAAACCCGAGGATCCTTTGATTGTAGCGTTCCTGAATTATGTTCTGACTGACGGGCAGGAAGTCATTAAAGAAACCGGGCTTTGTGAACTGAACAGTATCTACCTCAGGTACGCAAGGGAGAGCCTGGAGTAATGTTTTGTACTATTTGAATAATGCCGCATCAAGCGATCTGACATTATTCCTGAATGCGACCACGAATGCCTGGGCATAGCCTGAATTTCGCAATATACTTTGAAATTCCCTGGCAGGAGCAAGGGTGCTGAATTCACCAACACAAATCCTGTATGCTCCGCTGTACAAGTATTCGAATGTGCTATAATTTTCTCCGTTGACAGTGATCTGAGATTTGCTTCTGGGTGTGCTGCTTGTCAGGATCTGAACCCTGTAAATTACAGCATCCTTTACTTTTTCAGACGCCGGCGCGGTCGATTCTGCAACAACAGGTTTAACTTCGGCCATTCTGGCCTTTTCTTCGGCTATGGCACGCTCATCTGTTTTTGTATATTCGGATGCTCTTGCCTGTTCAGCAATTCTTGCCTGCTCATCAGCTTTTGCCATAATAAGCTTCCTGTCAGCCTCAACCATGATAAATAAGGAAAGGTCAAGTGTCCTGATATTGTTTTTAAATGCTGCAACAAATGCCTGAGGATATCCGGATTTTCTTAATGCGGACTGAAGCTCCCTTGCAGGCGGCAGGGTAGTGAATTCACCGGCAGTATAACGGTATTCATTCTTATAAAAATAAATGTAGGGTGCATAACTCATGCCATCTGCAGTAACCTGTTCAATATTTCGCTGTTGAGGGCTTGAAAGGAACTGAACCCTGTAAACAACCACATCCTTAAATTTCTCAGATACCTTGGTAATCGATATTACTGTATCAGCCTTAGCTTTTACAAGTCTGGCCTTTTCAGCTGCCCTGGCAGCCTCTTCAGCTTTTGCCCGTTCTGCCAGCCTGGCATCCTCTTCAGCCTTAGCCCGTTCAGCAGCCCTTGCAGCTTCAGCAGCTTTTGTGATTTCTGCAGCCTTTGCAGCTTCAGAAGCTTTTGTGATTTCAGCAGTTTTTGCGGCTTCAGCAGCTTTTGCGGTTGCAGCAGTTTTTGCGAGTTCAGCGGCTTTTGCTGTCTCATCAGCTTTTGCTATCAACATCCTTTTCTGTAAAAATGTTGTATCACCTTTAGCCATGCTTAAAAGAGCATCCGACAAATTTGTCAGGCTGGTCATAGCGGGCAGATTGCCGAAAGTGATTTTATAGAGCTGAGCCAGGCGGTCCTTTGTTTTTTGTATTGATGAATAAAATCCCATTTTCCCGGTTTCCCTGTTAAGGGTAAAAGCAACATCATCATCTGGAGAATTGATAACTTTTGTGAGGTTTAATGGTACTTCCCAGCCCTTGCCGTTAAAACTGCACACGAATACATCATATCCTCCAAAACCGGGTTGTCCTTCAGATGAGAAATAGAGATTGTTTGAAGGATCAAGGAAAGGATACAGTTCGTTGGATTTGGTATTTATTAATTTACCAAGGTTTTCAGGATTGGACCATTTTTCACCTTCTTTCCTTATAACAAACAGATCCATTCCCCCGGCGGAACCTGCCATATCAGAGGCAAAAACCATCAATTTCCCGTCCGTTGAAACTGAAGGATGGGTATAGATTGAATTTCCGGTACAAAAATCCATTGGTTTGGTAACTTCTGTCCAGCTGCCTCTCCCTCTGCCTTTTGTTATATAATTTGACTGATAGATCTTCTCGCGTTCACCTTTTTTACCTCCCTTTGTGAAATACATTACGTCATAGTTGCTGCTGAAGGAAATTGCATCGCAGGGATAATAAAATGCAAAAGCCGGAGAAAAAACTGCAGGGTTTATAAGTACAGTGTCACCAAGGGCAGCGTAGTAAGCCTGAAGGCTTCCAAAAGAAACATGAACAGGCACCATTTTTGAGAAATCCCTGGACAGCCCCAGAAATACAATTCCGTTTTTATAAAACTGAACACCTGAGGAGGGAGGGATAATATTCAGATCGAAGGAATCAACTTTAAATAATTGCCCATAAACTGATGTGTCAGGCTGGTTGAACGGTATGATTACTAAATCCCCGGTATTATGATTGTCTTCGCTGATTGCAGTCAGTCCTGCGCCGCAAAAGACGACCGAACCGAAAAATATTATTGAGTAAAGTCTTTTCATATCTGTGACGGACGATTCACTTACCAGTAGCCGTATCTCCTGAATCCAATATTCCGGTAAGCAATATTTACACCTAGTACGATTTCCGCTGTAATTTCCTTCTTGTAGAAGGGGGTTCCCCTCGGCAATTCAAAAAATGTTCCGATATAGAATCCGGGATATTTATACTGGAAGAAGAACGGGATCTTGTTGTAATCATTCAGATATGATCCAATACAAAAATTCCCCAGATAGAGCCTCAGGGCAGGATGTATCATATCAGGTAATTCCAGCGCAAGAGTGTCATCGGCAATAACTATCACTGAGGGCTCCAGGACAATATTCAATGGTCTGCTGAGCACGACCTTGAATCCTGCATTAAAAAAATATTGTCTTGAAACCGGAACGGAAAACGAGATAAGGCTGTCAGGATTTCCCGGATTTCCAAGAATATTGTTGGCTGATACTCCCGCATAGAAGACCGGATTATAGAAATATATCCCTGCATCCACGTTAGGGAAAAGGGTGTATTTTTCAGGATTCCCCAGAATGGTATCACCGGGATAATGATTATAAATCCCTTTTCCTGCTGCTCCTATGGATAAAAATGTAAGATTTCTTTCATCCAGAGGTATATGATAGGCAACTGCCAGGCTTGCTCCCAGATTCCGGTATTCACCTGAAAGGTCATTAAAAACAGCACCTCCGAGTCCGAAATTGGAAAATCGTTTCATTCCGGAGCCTGAGACACGGCTCTTTTTCTTTGTCAGGAGTCTGGAATTCGCGCTTAAAATCTGTGTATAAGATTTATTCTGCAAGGCAGCAATAAGGTCGAGTGAAAGGAAGTCCTTGCTTCCTGCCACGGCAGGATTGAAGACAAACGGGCTGAAAATCTTGTTGGAGACAGGATTCAGCGGTGTCTCCTGTCCGTGTGACGCAATGAATGAAAAAATCAGAATAACAAATAAAGCCCTTCTATTGCCTGACATACCAAAATTGTGTCAACTTATTAATACAAAAGCAATCAGAATCTCTGAAATGCCACGAAAATTAAATTTTATTTATTCCCCAATTTAAGAAATTATTGACAATTATCAATTATTTGTCAAATATTAAATCGCCCCATCCATCATACAAATAAAATTAATAGGTCCGGGATCCCCTGGTTCAAAATCTGCCTGCATGGCGTCAGGAAACATCCAGTATTTTCTTTCTGATATCGAATCCCATTTTACAGTTGACTCTGCATGTTTCACAACCAGAGCATTGAACACCTTTCAATCCGGCGTTTGTAATGGTAATTTTTGCCTGGGCAAAATTGTGATATCCGAAAGCATACATATAGCCTCGCATGAGGGTGGGAATATCCACTCCATGAGGACACTGAGGGAGGCATTCGCCGCATTGCTGGCAATAGAGACCGGAAACAGGGCCTTCCGGTGGTGGTATCAGGTCTTTCAGTTCCTGCTCGGTAAGTCTAATATCAGACATTAACTCAAGGTTCTGGTTCAGTTGACTGAAATCCCCGCAATCAGGCACGGAGGTGTGGATATTTTCATTCCGGAGAACCCATTTAAGTGCTGCCCCGGAATTTATTGGCCTTGTCCTCTCCTTATCCCAGTAAGCCCCTGCCATGGTTTTCATGGCTATGATCCCCAATCCTGCTTTAACTGCATACCTGATTGCGTCATCAAGCTCTTCCCGGTTTGTTTTCAGGAAGTTGTAGCTTGTCAAAATAATATCGTGTATTCCTGAATCTGCTGCTGCCCTTACAGCTTCCGGTTCACTTCTGTGAGTTGCTATTCCAATGAACCTGGTAATTCCTTCTTTTTTTAAAGCTTCCATTGCTTTCATCGCAGGTTCATTAAAAACAGATTCACGAGTGGCAGTGAAT
>Ga0113563_10000248_pt1 | contig 23890 bp, 28 predicted proteins | sample Mud3Dept3metaG_FD_80117 | JGI IMG/M metagenome (GOLD analysis project Ga0113563, IMG submission 80117) | Freshwater wetland microbial communities from Ohio, USA, analyzing the effect of biotic and abiotic controls - Mud 3 Core 4 Depth 3... | ecosystem: Environmental > Aquatic > Freshwater >... | reverse complement strand
TGGGCTTAGTGCGGCAGGGAGAACTCTTGCCGGAGATTGAGCGTACCATCGCCATCCTGGTGCCCGGCGGCATCTCAGATGTGATCGAGACCTCGGAAGGCTTTCACATCATGCGCCTGGAGGACAAGACACCCAAGCAGTTCCGCCCGTATGAGCAAGTCCGCAATGAAATCCAGGGACTCGTCTTTCAGCAGAAAAGTGAAGATGCCTTCCAAGAGTGGTTGGCGGGCCTCAAGAACAAGGCCTACATCGAGATCAAGTTCGAATCCGCTCTTTCAGGACCGTCCACAACCGCTCACGCCCCTCGCCCGTTACCGACGAGTAAGGAATAACTGAGTCGCCCTCGACTAATCCGAGCCCTTCCTGAAGCCGGCGAAGCGCACTGACGCGCTCGCTCATTTTCAACTTATCGACTTTCGTCGCCACCACGATGGGAGGCCGTCCGACGGACAGAAGCCATGCAATCGTTTCTGTATCCTGTTCGCTCAGCACCCGGCTCTCCACCAACACCACCACCGCGCGCAGCTGTTCACTGTCGTCGAGATACTGCTCGATCAATGGGGCCCACTGAGCCCGCAGTGCTTTCGACACCCTCGCGTAGCCATACCCAGGTAAATCTACCACCACGAAACGAAGCAAACCATGATCGTCGCTGGTGATCCTAAAGAGGTTGACCAAACGGGTCTTTCCCGGCGTGCGGCTTACCTTTGCCAGTCCCTTGCGCTGCAAGAGCGAATTGATGAGAGAGGACTTTCCGACGTTCGATCGCCCGATGAAGGCAATTTCCGGGAGGTCACTTTTCAGAAACTGCCCTGGCCCCGCACAACTTCTGATAAACTCTGCCGAAAGGATTCTCATGCTGTACCCCGCTGCTCACCTACTATGAGTCTGCAGAAAAGCTATTGTGGCACGGTAGAAATTTAATGGTCTATACATCTAGAAAAACCGCGGGGTACCGCACAGGATGCTCAATAAGGCCAGACTTCTCACCCGCCCAACCCCGGGCGCGCTGAGACGCGCCTTGTCCCGGGCAAGGCCGCAGTGAGTGACCAAAGATGATCCTTCCAAACTTGCTGATGTACGTTGTCCCCAGGATGGCCCGGACGAGTCCCCCACTGCGCGCGTCCAACGAGGGCCTTCTGAGACCGTGCGTTGCCCGAGCACAGGGGACTCACCGGGCCATCCCTCCCCTGCTGGCGACCTTTTTCAGCATCCTGTTAGACAGCACGTTATCGACACAGAAACTCATCGCCTCTGTGATACGCAGCCTCTAATGCGGAAGTCAACCAAACAATCCCGGTCCCGCGTGAAAGCTTTCCTGATCATCGGTCTTTGCCTCCCAGTCGGGGCGGTCCTCTTCTTCTGGTTATTCGCGATGCCGGACGTTTCGATCTTACGCGCGACCAACCCAACCATGACGGCCCTGATGGAAGCGCGACAGGCTCAGGCTGCGGCACAAGGCCACACCATCGGACGCCATTGGATGTGGATGCCGCTCTCACGCATCTCCCCCAGCCTTCGCCAAGCGGTCGTGGCGGCAGAAGATGCGTCGTTCTTTACCCACGAGGGATTCGACTGGGAAGGGATCAAAGAGGCAGCCAAGTACAACCTCGAAGCGGGCGAACTCAAGCGTGGGGGAAGCACCATTACTCAGCAGCTGGCCAAAAATCTCTACCTATCGCCCGAACGGTCCCTGCTTCGAAAGGCGAGAGAAGCGCTGATTACGCGCTTCCTCGAACATCATCTCACGAAGGAGCGTATTCTCGAGCTGTATCTCAATGTTGCCGAATGGGGGCAGGGCATCTATGGCGCTGAGGCAGCGGCTCGTCATCACTTCAAGAAGTCCGCGCGTGATCTGACGGCCGACGAAGCTGCGTGGTTGGCGGCCATCTTGCCGTCGCCACGGCGATACGATCCGATCCGAAAAACGACCGCCCTGACCCGCCGCCACGAACGTATCCTCAAGCGGATCAATCGGGGGTCCACCCAGCTGGAGCCGTAACAGACTGGACTCTGCTGAGGTCGAGGTTGAACGCAGACCAGGCTCTCTTCAACTTAACCTTAACCTTGGCCTGAGCCTCGACCTACTTCTTGCTGACAAAATTTTACGAATCCTGCTAGTTCAACTCAGAGGAGTCGCCGACCTGACGACACTCTCGCTCGCCGAAGATCGCCGACTCATGGAGATAGTGCTTGAACTCCAGGAGGTTCCCGGAAGGGTCTTCGAGAAAGAACGTATGATGCTCGATCCGGGTGCCGGGGAATCGGACTCGAGGCTGTTGATAGAAGGACAACTTTTTCTCCTGGGACTGTTCCAAAAACCGTTGCCACGAATCTTTCGACGAAAATACCAGCCCGAAATGGCGAGGATAAATCCCTTGTTGTGGCGGCACGGGTTCCCTTGTCAGATGGGCTACGAGTTGATACCCCGCGAGTCCGAACGTGACGGCATGGCTCGACTCCCGACCCAACGTACAACCAAGTCCGTCGACGTAGAAACGTTTCGCCGCCGCTATATCGTGCGTGGGAAAAGCCAGGTGAAAGAGCGCGTCCTTCATGGAAATTGTCCTCGAACGGTCGGCTGACCGGTCCCGTTCCACCAGCCCGCAGCCATATGGGGCGTCACATGCCTGATGGCAAATCGCCCATCCGGCGAGAGGACTAAGGCCCCAGCCGATCCACGGATCCGAGACACCAACATCCGCAACACTTGTCGAGCGGCGACCGCAGGGCTCTTCCCCGTAGCTAGACGATCGCAGATACTCTTGGCGATTACAAGGCGGATGATACCTTCTCCCATTCCCGTCATCGACACGGCACCGCTCTGATTATCCGCGTAGACTCCACAGCCAATGAGCGGGCTGTCGCCGACCCGCCCCGGCAACATCGAAGCGATACCCCCAGTCGAAGCCCCTGCCGCCACCGTCCCGGAGCGATCCAAGGCGACAGCGCCGACGGTCCCATGCCGCTCTGTTGTTGAACGTTTCTGTTTTGCGAGAATCCGGTCGTAGGAGAGACGGCGAGGCGCGCCGGCGGAACGATGTCGATCCAGGTTGAAATACCTTGCAAATCTTCCGGCGAACGGACCGACTAACAAAACATGGTCCGTGTTCTCCATAACCAGGCGGGCCGCCGTAATTGGATGGACAATCCCTTCGATCGAGGCGACGGCTCCGGCTTCAAGGTGAGCCCCTTCCATGATCGCGGCGTCCATCCGTTGCACCCCGTCCAGCTGACGATTCGCTCCTCGCCCTGCGTTGAACAGCCCCGATTGCTCCAGAAGACCGATCGTACATTCAACAGCAGCCAAGGCAGAGACTCCTCGCGCGAGGAGTCTGTAGCCGGCTGCGATCGCATCGGCCAGACTGGTGGCCTGCGCCGGCGTCATACGCCGTGAACCGGCGCCTCCGTGGGCAAGAATGAGAGGATGGTCGCTGGTCAATTGAGGAGAAGATTCCGAGCCTTCCGATAGGCCGGGTCTTTCATGCGATCCAGATCGGACCGCACGAACCCCAGGCCGGTGACGCAGAGCTCGAAATTGTCGGAGAGTTTCCGGAACAGAGGAGGCTCTTCCCCTGATGGGCTGTCGGCCATTTGCGCGACAATCCCGTAAGAGCGCTTTCCCGTCTTCATATAGTCCACAAGGAAATCCTTGTGGTAGATCAACCCGGCCGTTTTGAGTCGGCGCAGATATTCCGGAAACAGTCCTGCCATGAAGAGCGTGAAATCGCCGATATGCCGGTGCACATCACGTTCACGATCAATCGACTGGGCCTGGAGCAACACTTCCGACTCAAACAAGAGATCCACCACCGTATCGATCGGTTGGTCTTGCTGATTTCTAATTTTATACAGGTGGTCCGTGTGGGTAAAATCAACGAGCAGGTTGGAGACGTAGCTGGTGACGTTCAAGTCGGGCCACCCGAGATGTTCTGTGAAACTTTTCTCGGTGAGAGCGCCGAAGAGCTGACGGAGCGGATGTCGTGACGGAACTTGCGTTCCCATATCCACCTCTCACACATTCCGAAAACGCCTGACTTCATTATAACAGATGTTGGGGGAAGTCCCGGTGTCGGACCATGATCCTTCTATCGGTCTCCATGAAACAGACTTGAGCATAGGCTGGAACTCGCAGAACCCGCAGGCTGTCCCAAAAGGCCCTGTCACACCCCCCCCACCCCGCGTGCGCCAAGACGCACGCCATTCCCGTGCCAAGGCCACAGCTTCACGGCTGACCCTCGTTTCACGTTTTACGCCTCACGTTTTACGGGTCCTGGGAGCGATTCAAGAACGCCGCCCGGGGAAAGGCGCGTCTCGGCGCGAAGGGGTCGGGTGGGTGAGATGACCGGCTTTTTCAAGAGCCTGCTAGCTTGCACCGCGGCTGTCTAAGACAAAGGTCACCGGCCCGTCGTTCAGCAATTCGACCTGCATGTGTGCGGCAAAGACGCCGGTTTGAACCGGAATCCCTTGTGCCCCGCAAGCCGGTTGCCACTCCCTCATATAGACGCTTGGCTTCGTCAGGAGTCGCTGCCGCATCAAAGCTCGGGCGACGACCATTCGCCGTTCGTGCGAGGAGCGTAAACTGGGACACCAGCAAGACCGATCCCCCGATATCCGACAGCGAGCAATTCATCTTCCCCTGCTCATCAGAAAAAATCCGGAGCGTACGGATCTTCTCGGCGAGATAACGTCCGTCAGTCTCTCCATCGCCCTTCGCGACACCCAGCAAGACCAGGAGGCCGGATTCGATCCGCCCCACGGTCTTGCCCTCAACGCGAACAGACGCTCTGGTCACCCGCTGAATCACGGCCTTCATTCTTACGATCGCCCCGGTCGAAGTTCAGCCAGGGTTCCTTCGAGCGTGAGCAGCTTTCGTTTCATAGGCAAGCCGCATGAGAATCCGCCGAGCGACGCATCCTGTGCCACAATCCGATGGCAGGGAATCACGATTGGCATCGGATTCGCCCCTACCGCATTGCCGACGGCGCGTGCAAACTGGCTGCCCCCAACACGGGCAGCCACCCATTGATAGGATCGGAGCCGGCCGTAGGAGATGCGTCGAAGGGTTCGCCAGACCTTCTGCTGAAAACTCGTCCCTCGTGAGAGATCCAGCAACAGATCGAAGGACCGGCGCGTTCCGGCTAGATAGCTCGTCAATTGCGCCTGCGCCTCGTGCAATCGTGGAGAAGTCCAGCCCTCCGGCAGTTTTGCTGAGAGCAATCCCAACTCTGACAGCACGGCCTGCCGCGACACCTTCGGCAACACCACCGCATCGATCCCCTTCGCCGTTTCGGACACTCCCATCCACCCCCATGGCGTGCGGAAGATGCAGGCCGTAACACATGAGGCGCCAGACGTGAGGCATGTGGATGAAGATTGTCTCTTGCCCATTACTTCAGGCCACTCCTCTTTTCAGTTTCCGTCTGACCATTCCCCAAACTAGAGCGAGTTCTTCAGACCGCAGTATGGCATGGACCCCCAGATAACCGCTCACGCTCAATCCAATGGCCACGACCAGCATGGCCGATTTCTCCGTCCATTCACCGGGATGCGTCCAGATCTGTGCCGCCGCTACCCACCCACAGATCACCACCAAGGGCACGGATGCGACCAACACACGCAACGATGATCGTCCCACAGAGCCCCACTCCACGCCGCCTAACCGTCGGTTCAGCACTGCGATCAAGATGCCTCCATTCACCATCGCCGCCAGGGCTGTGGCCAAAGCCAACCCGGCCGCGCCCAGAGACGACATCAGCAGAAGCGAGAAAACGAGGTTGGCCGCGACGGCGATGGCCGCAGAGATGGCCGGCGTGCGTGTATCTTGCAGCGAATAAAAGGCGGATACAATGATGCGGATACCGCCGAATGCCCAGAGACCGGCGGAATAGCACAACACAGCCGTGGCGGTCTCGACCGTGTCGTGCGCCGTAAAGGTCCCGTGCTCGAAGAACAGATGGACGATCGGCTGACGGAGGAGGATCAGGCCAAGCATCGCCGGCAAGATGATAAAGAGAATCATGCGAAGGCCGAATCCCAACGTCGTCCGCAATTCATCCAACGCCCCACGTGCGGCCTGCGCCGAGAGTGTTGGCAATATGGCTGTGGCCAACGCCACACCAAAAATCCCGAGTGGAAACTGAATCAACCGCATGCCATAGAAGAGATAGGTCGGCCCACCGGCGAAGAAGGAAGCAAGGATCGTGCTCACGGTAATGTTGATCTGCGTCACTGAGAGACCGAGAAGCGACGGCACCATCAGCGCGCCGATCCGCCGTACGCCGGGATGGCCTGGTGCGAACCGAAATCCGAACAACATCCCGCACAGACGCAAGCCGGGCAACTGCATGGCAAACTGCGCCGCACCTCCTGCCACAACCCCGATCGCCACGCCGAGAATCGGCTCCGACATCATCGGTGATAAAAACAACGCGCAGCCGATGATAAAAATATTAAAGAACACCGGAGAGAACGCCGGCGCCGCGAAGGCGCGCATGGAATTCAGGATGCCCATTGCCAGCGCAGCCAGGCTGATAAAAATCAGATAGGGGAACATGATCCGTGTGAGCAACGTCGTCGCACCCAGCTTTGCTGGATCGTCATGAAACCCTGGAGCCAGGAGCCAGACGATTCCGGACGCCGCGAGAATCCCCAGGATCGTGATCCCGGTCACAATCGTGAGCAGCGTCGTGAAGACGGCACTCGCCAGCTCCCAGGCATCTCCTTTCGACTTTTGTGTCTGATATTCCGTAAAGACCGGAATGAAGACGGAGGACATCGACCCTTCCGCAAACAGCTCGCGAAGCAGGTTGGGGACACGATAGGCCACGAAGAAGGCATCTGCCGCAGGCGTTGCGCCAAACAGATTCGCCAAGACCATGTCGCGGATAAACCCGAGGATGCGGCTGGAAAAGGTGGCCACGCCGATCAAACCGGCTGCTTTGACCACCGAGCGAGTCTCGTCCTGCGCATTCGTTGGAGCTGGAGTCGCTACCGTAGGATCGGACATGTATCGAGATTCTAGCGGAACGATGCCGGGCAGTCTATCAAGCCCAAGATTATGGTTCTTGAATCAACGTGTCCGGCAGCTCATTGGGGTTTTCTCCAGAATCTACAGGACTAACTTCTGCGAGGAGGGTCCCGCACTTTGCAATCGCCGCACAGATGGCGTCGGTCGCTTGCCCGGTTCGGATGCCATCGATAATGCCGTTGACCAATCCGTCCCATGTACCGGCGGGGACGTGATCGTTGATGCCTTTGTCCGCCAAGACGTGCACGCGCCGCTCCAGCATTGAGACGAGGATCAGGATGCCCGTACGGCCTTTCGTGTTGTGCAACCCATGCTTGTAGAATGCCTGCTCGGCGCGCAGCGTGACTTTATGCGCCATACGCTCGCGCGACGTAACGAGGCGGACGATCATCGGAACCCTGCCAAGCCATTGCCCAAGTCCATACGACACAACCACCGCCAGCAACAGCCAGCCGGCGTTGCCGGCGTGCCACCCCCACGGCAGCCAGTAGATCTCTATCGTCAGGAGAAGGGCCAGCGCAAGCAGGGCAAGGATGAGTCCCGTTCGATATCCGGCTTCGCGGTACAACGCCGAAGCCGGGACGATCATCGGCACAATCTCGCCCTTCGTGACCCGTTCGGCTTGTTGAACGGCTTGCCTAATCCGTTCTCGTTCTGCGTCGGTGAAGGACGTCATCTACCAACCTCCTGAGGCGCCGCCGCCGCCAAAGTCACCGCCCCCGCCGCTGAATCCGCCCCCACCCCCACCAAATGAACCGCCGAGCCCCCCGCCCGGGCCCATCACAACACCATCTCCCCACCCTCCACCCTGGCCTCTGCCGCGATTCGCCTGCAGGAGCAGCCACAGGAAGAAAGCCGTAACCCCGGCGGCTGCAAGACCTAATACCACGCTTGCAAACTGTGCGACGAGGAATGCGAGCAGGCTCCCGAGCAGCGCACGGGTGCTTCGCAGTCCGTGGCTCAACAGGATGCCGGCCAAAATCCCGACGACGATCCCGATAGTCACATATTCAATCGCGGCCAGCTCCTGGTCTGAACTGGTATGCCCTGGCAGCACCTCGTCAGCTTTGTAAGTGCCTTCAATGGTATTGAGAATAGCCTGTACCCCGGCGGCAATGCCGCCCGGCAGGTCTCCGCTTCGCAGCCGAGGCACGATTTCCTGGCGAATGATGTGGGCGGAACGGAGGTCCGTCAAGGTGCCTTCCAGGCCATAACCCACTTCGATACGGACTTTTCGCTCTCGCAGGGCGATGAGGAGCAGGACGCCGTTGTCCGTTCCCTTCTGGCCGAGCTTCCAGGTGGTCACGACGCGATGGGAGAACTCTTCGAGCGGTTCGCCTTCGAGCGACGGCAAAACGAGGACGGCAAGTTGGTTGCCAGTTTTCGTCTCGTGGGCTTCGAGGTCGCGGGTGAGTGAGCTGGCGATTTCCGCTGGCAACACATGCGCAAGATCCACGACGCGGCCTGTGAGCGGCGGCACGTCGAGGGCCCAGGAAGCCAAGGCCCAGGTGAAGGCTACGATGAAGAAAAACCCTGTCCCCCAGACTTTCTGGCTGAACCTCAACCTGCCTCCTAGAATTTCACTTCTGGCGGCTTGGCCACAGCCTTTTCATCCGCGACGGTGAAGTTCGGTTTTTCTTCCATATGGAGGATGTATTTTGCCGTCAGGTTCGTGGGAAAGAAGCGGACGCTTTTGTTGTACTCTGCCACTTTCTCGATGTAGCGTTTGCGCGCGACGGCGATACGGTTCTCCGTCCCTTCGAGCTGACTTTGGAGATCACGGAAGTTCTGATCGGCTTTTAAGTTCGGGTAGTTCTCGGCAATGGCGATCAGGCGTCCTAAGGCTGAACTGAGACCGGCCTGCGCCTGTTGGAATTTCTCGAACGCAGCAGGATCTTTTAACGTTTCCGGTGTCACTTGAATGCCGGTAGCCTGAGATCGCGCCTGCACAACGCTTTCCAGTGTGTCCTTCTCATGCGCAGCATAGCCTTTGACGGTGGCGACCAAGTTCGGGATCAGGTCGGCTCTCCGCTGATACTGATTGACTACTTCGCTCCATGCGGCTTTGGTGTCCTCGTCCAGTCCCTGGAGATCGTTGTAGCCGCACCCTGAAAGCCCTACAAACAGAATTGCAGTGGCGACTGTAGTGAACGTCGACATACGACTGCTCATGGCCATCCTCCTTCTCGACGAACGCCGGTCTTTAGCGCTGCGTACCGAGCATGCTATCATGACAAACGCTATTATGGTACGTAGGAGGGTCGCTGATGTCGCTTGAACCCACCTCACATTTGCCCGGAGGGTTTCAGATCACACATCGTACCCTCGGCATCTACCAGGGGAGTGCTATTGACCTGGCGTTTTGGTATCCCTCATCTGGGATGCCGGAATATGGACTTTGTCGGTTTGCTACGAAAGAGAAGGCCGAAGCCTATCGTGCCTATCTCTGTTCCTCCGCCTGTCCGGAGCAGCTCAATGAACAGGACCTCGCCATCGAACCCTATGATCTGGCCACACACGATGACTTAATCAATAACCATCCGCTTCACTCTGCCTGGGAAACACCACTCTAACAGGATCCTGAAGGCAATCCGCCAGAGACTGTTTCGCGTCGCGTATGAGACAGGCGTGACGTGAGCAGATTGATCTCCACGTCCTTTGACCCGCCTCGCTCGCCTATTGTTCTTGTGGAGATAATGCTGGGATGGATAACAGGTTCAGAGGCCTGCTCAGGCGGCGGCACCGGTGTGAAGCGAGTGCTTATCCGGCTGATCTGTTGTCTGGGCTTGGACAAAGGCCTGCAAGCGCTTGTTCTCTTGAGCAGCACGAAGGAACTTGAAGGCGATGCCGCGGGCGCTCACCGAACAAACCATCGCAGCTACTTCAAGAGGTAGTTCGCCTTCACCGAGTGACAGTTGCAGATAGAAGATTTCGTCCGTATGGACCCGGGTTTCACTCCTGACAATACAACCACCCATCGAGAGGTCGAGCACTGTTCCCTCACCGCGGATTTTGCCTCCTGAGAAGGAAAGATAGAGTCGCACGGGAATCCGGAGGTGTTCGCGTCGATCGATCGGATGCGTGGGATGATCCAGCCCTAGACGGGACGCCAGAAAGCGATGACTGCACGATGGACAGCGGAATGGCGCTACAAAGATGAAGGAGGCGAGGTGCTCGCGCGGCGATTGCGGGTGAGACCGCAAAGGACCATCCTTCTGGCACCGTGGACAGCTCAGAATGCGCCCCATATCATCAATTCCTCTGATTCCGACCGCTTGGGCTGTTCGACAGGATGACCCTCGCTTGTCAACGGATAGATGATCTTCTCTATACTGTCAAGAAAAGGAAGGTTCCATGCGCAGCCGCGTCGAGGGAAATCTCAGGCTCATCGGCTGACTTAGATGTCTGCCGGCATATTCTTGGCAGCTGCATGTCCTGCGAGCCATCCTGTCGTCCACGCCCATTGGAAATTGAAGCCGCCGATCCGGCCGTCGCAGTCGAGAATCTCGCCGATCAGATAGAGGCCCGGGGTCAGCTTGGATTCCATCGTCCTGAAACTGATCTCTTCGAGAGGGACTCCCCCTGCCGTCACTTCTGCATAGTTCCAGCCGCGATCTCGTTCCACCGGAAAATGGAACTTCGAGAGTGCCTCGATCAGTCGATCTCGATCTTTCCGGGGCAGTTGCGCAATGGCCTTCTGCGGATCGCATTCGATATGAATGCAGAGCGCCTCGGCAAACCGCTCCGAAACTCGTTGCGCGAGAGTCTTGACAAGGGATCGTCGAGGGGTACCGGCTGCTTGACCCATGAACCACTGCTTCGCGTGGTCCTGCGTCGCGCCTGGAAAAAAATTGCCATAGAGGGCTGGGCTCTCACCAGTTTCTTGCCCTAATGTCCAAAAGCGGCTTGCGTCCATAGCTACTGGGCCACTGATGCCAAAGTGCGTCCAGAGCAAACTTCCTATCCGCTGATCGACTTTGCGCCTCTGCACCATCGTCGTCAATTCGACCTCTTGTGAGAGGCCGGAGAGCGCCTTGTGGAACATCGTGCCCGCGAGCACCAGAGGGACGAGTGCCGGGGCAGTAGCTGTTACTGAATGGCCAAGGCGCCGAGCAAGATTGTACCCGAAACCGTCACTCCCAGACTTGGGAATCGATCGGCCTCCAGTCGCCAGGATGACGCGCCCCGCGTGCAGCGTTCCGTGGCTGTGTTGCAGGACAAATCCAGACTCTGTAGGCGATTCCACGCTTGTCACGCGATGATCAGGTAGAAGGGTAACACCTAGCTCGTGACAACGGGTGACAAGGGCACTGAGGATGGTTCGCGCCTTGTCAGTGACGGGGAAGAGCTTGCCGGTCTCTTCGCGTTTGAGCTCGACCCCTAGTGAGGCAAACCAGCTGATTGTTTGCTCGACAGTGAAGGCTGCCAGCACATTCCTGATGATATGGCGCTTGCCGAAATAGTCGGTGGCGGTCACAACATCGTGGGTGACATTACAGCGACCGCCGCCGGATAGAAGAATCTTGGCCCCGATGGTCTTTGCGCCATCGAACAGCACAATTCTCCTCGGGCGATCACCCTTTACAGCTGCTTCAGCCGCGAAAATCGCGGCCGCCAGCCCGGCGGCCCCCGCACCGATTACCGCAATGTCATGCCTACCATCATGGATAGACATTAGAGAGTTCTAACTGCCATTTAACACCCTATTAATCTTCCGATGTTACAGTTCCCCCTATGCCAGGCCGACTCATCGGCATGAACACATGAAAGCAGGAGGTGAACCAGATGACCTGTCAAAAATGCAAAGGGCTGATGGTGAAAGAGTGGCGACCTGAGCTTTCTCAGGAAGCCGCGGTGCTCCGCTGTATCAATTGTGGGTTGGTCCTTGATCCGTTGATCGCACAGAATCGCGTAATCTCATTGGGTGTGAAGCAGCGGGTCCTGAAGGCGGCTTGAAGGTCCATTCAAGCTTGTGAGCCAGTTCGGTCGGTGCGGGCGACTTGCCACACCAATCGAATTGGGCAGGTGTGGACGTTGCGTTCGTGGTTAGACCGAAAACTCCGCCCATAAGAATGTGTGATCTGAGGGGTCTTTCGCTCGCCGCGGCTCGATGTCCACGTCTACCCTTTGACATTTCTCTGCCAGTGGGGCCGTTGCCAGAATATGGTCGATGCGCCAGCCTTTATTTGCTTCTAGCGAGCCAGGCGCCCGATAATCCCAAAATGTATACTGTTGTCGATCGGGATAGAGCTTCACAAACACGTCCTGAAATCCCCACGCCAATGTCCGCTCATAGGCCCGGCGCGCATCCTCGTGATAGCAGACGTGCTTGAGGTGTTTCTCGGGACTGTGCACGTCAATCGGCCGAGGAGCCACATTCATGTCACCGCACCAGATAGCTGGTTTGTTCGGGGGCACGTGCTTCTCGAAATATTTGCGCAGTCGATCATACCAGCCGAGCTTGTATTGATACTTTGGTGAGTCTATCTCGAAGCCCTGCGGCACGTAGGTATTGATGATGGGAATCCCCTTGATTATCACACGCAGGATCCGCGCATCCTCCGATTCACCTCCATCGTCAAACCCGTATGCCACCGACTCCGGTTTCTTCCGGCTCAATATCGCGACGCCGTTATACGACTTCATTCCCCGATACGTGATTTCGTACCCAGATTCGGCCAATGCCAACAGCGGAAATTCGCTGTCCTGGACCTTGGTTTCCTGAAGACAGAGCACATCGGGCGTCTGCTGGGCAAGCCAACCCAGCACGATCGGCAGACGTTTTCGGAGTGAATTGACGTTGAAGGTAGCGATTTTCATGCAAAGCCCGATGGATGGTGAGGCCAACGCATCCTAGCAAAAGGTCCGTGGGGGAACAAGGCGAGTGACAGGTTTAATAAAAGCGACAGGCAGAAAGGGAAATTCCAGCCCTCAGAAAGGGAGGTCTCCCGAGGGCCAGGCAATCAACCGTCGCACCTGCGACAATTATGGTGCAGGTGCAGGAGTGGCAACAGGACCAGGTACGGTAGCAGGAGCGGGCGGATTAGCCATTGCGGCTTCCCTATGTGCCTTCATTTCCTCCATCATTTCATGGCGTTTGGCCTTCATCTTCTCTCTATACTGCGTTATCGGGCCTTTCACCCCTCCTTTCTTTGACTTCATTTCGCTATTCATCGCATTATCTTGAGCCTTCATCGCATCTTTCTCGGTTTTCATCTCACTTTTTATAGGAGCTAGCTCACCCTTCAAGGTATCGTCCGCAAGTACGGGCGAACTGGTCCCAAGCAAACATAATGCTGCAAACGCGACAACGGTCACCGTATGCACGAGACACCTCCTTATCAAAGGACGTTGGGTTTGGGCCCCCAACTCGAGTTCCTTGCCAGGCAAATGCAGCGTCGCACGACTTATGCGGTCTGTCAATTTGAACGCAAAATGGCTAATCTTGAATGATGATCTGTCCTCGCGCCGCGTCCAGGCTGATTCGATCCCCTTCTTTAAGCCTGGTGGTAATACTATGCACATTGGCCACTGCGGGCAATCCGTACTCGCGAGCAATGATCGCTCCGTGGGACAATGTCCCGCCCATCTCGGCGACGAGCCCCGATGCCACGCCAAATAACGGCGCCATGCCGGGGTCAATGACTGAGACGACTAGGATGTCGCCGCGACAGACCCGACTCCAGTCCTCCATCGATCGGACGAATCGTACCGGTCCCACGACCAGTCCTGGACTGATGGGAATCCCGTGCAGGATCTTCTCCGAATCCATAGGCATGGGTGTGTCTGTGCCACGGACCAATGCATTCCAATCCCGAATCGTGTCTGGAACGCTGACCGTAGCGTAACGGTCTCGCTCGGCCTGGCGGGCCTCAATCAGTCCTCGCCAGTCACGTAGCCCTCCGGTGGACCATTCTGCACGTTCGTTGATCGTGAGGTAGAAAATATCCTCCCGGGACGAGAGCCGTTCCTGTTCCACCAGCAACTCGCCAAGACGAAGCAGTAAACTGCGCACCGCCGCTGAGTAGTACATCAGATGATGCCGGTTCGCCTCCCGCAGGGCGAAGAACCGGCAAAGTCGTCGATACCACCATGAAAAGATAGCCCACCGATGGATTCGCCATCCAAACCTCGCGCGAATCTGTGACAGTGCCCGCTCCCGCACCGCTGCTTGACGCTGAAGAATGTCTACCGGAGTAGCACTGGTTGGAGCCAGAATTTGTGTGCGCAATACAGACAATAACAACTCCGGCCGATCTCTGAATCGGGGTGACATGGGGTCCGATTCACCGACCCCACGATGGCCATAGTCCTCGAGATATCGGTCGAAAGCATGAAGGACATCAGTCCCCTCGAGGCGGCGACGAAACTCGTTCGGGTCCCATTGTTCTTCGGTAAACCACGCAGTCAATCGAGTGTCCCGTCGGACCATGTCCGCAATTTCAGCCAATCGGACAATCTGTTGCGCGCTAATTACTGCTGCCTGACCTTGCAGCGCCCCGTTCAGCAGCGCTCTCCAATCTTCACCTAACCACTGAGGCAACAGGCTGCCCAACGTTTGCAAGCACTGCGACACCCCTCCCGCGATGCCAAATGTCAGCTCCTGTTCATCGAGCCGTTTTCCTATGGTATCGAGATGCAGAGCGATGGCTTCGCTGGAGATATTTCGAAGTCGATCGGCGCGATGCTCGGCAGCCATCGATTTCATCTCCGCAAACCAAGCCGGCCCATCGTGGACGACCTTTCTCAGTTCGGCCATCATCACGACTGCGGCACGGGTGATCGTCAACCACCCGAGTGGGTGGGCCTCAGGAACCCGGGTCAGGACTTCACCCCCCATCTGTTCCGTAAACGGAGCAGGATCTCCCCGGAGTTGTACGATAAGGGAATAAAATAGCGTCATATTGATGTAGGGTCGTCCCTGGAATATGCGGACCGATGTGACGCCTTCGGGAATTCGGCAGCCAAGATTCCGATAGGGTGCCAGAATGTAGCGGTCCATGAACATCTCAAGGAACGACAGCCCAAGAGGACTCGGCAACTCCGGCATGGTTTCTTTAAAGTTCGCACGAGACCATTCACAGTCATCATTGGTGAATGGGGTGGATCGGGGCAAACCAGAAATGGGGCGTGCCTGGAGCAACCATAGGCGACGATCGTCGTAGAGCCATTCGAGATCCACTGGATGGCCGAATTGTAATTCGATCTCTTTGGCTGTACGGGCCAGAGCAAACAGTTGGTCATCCGCCAATGTTGCGCGCCCAACTGCATCATCCGGTAACGGCAATTCGCGAAGACCTTGGCTGGTCGCCTGCAGTGCCTGCGACTGTCCGGTGACCGTCCGTTCGCAAATCCGGATCGGTTGACCGTTTTTGCCCATCTCCACCACATACTGATCCGGTGTGACGCGCCCATCCACGAGGGCTGCCGCAAGCCCCGCAACCGAGTTGATTACCACCTGAGTTGTTCGTCCAGTGAGGGGATGGATGGAATAAGACACACCGGCGGCTCGCGCCTCCAGCATCGGTTGGATCACAACGGCCATAGCGGGGGGCGTTCCGCTCAATCCCGACGTCGCCTGATAATTCAGGACGCGCTCATCCCAGATCGATAGCCACAGATCCTTCACCGCCAAGCCCATCTCCTCCAGCGGGATACCGAGGCGCGTACGATAAACCCCGGCAAAGCTCGCCTGAGCCCCATCCTCGTTCGTTGCTGACGATCTCACCGCCCACAGCACAGGCAACGGCAGATCCAAGCTTCGCGCCTGAGCGACGATCAGTGCCGTCAATTCAGCGATGTCGCAGTTCTGGATGAGGTGGTGACAGTGGGAGAGTATCCGTAGGCGTTCAGCCCCGGAGGAGTTTTGGGCAGCCTGCCACTGGTCGGTTGGAGAAATACCCGTCGCGCGAAGCGCGCGGTCGTAGGCTTCTGTCGTCACGCAGAATCCGGGGGGAACGAGGAATCCTCCTGCGAGCAACCGCGCCAAGCCGAGAGCCTTCCCTCCAACAAGAGACGGTTGAGTGCAGGAGGCCAAGGGAAGGAGGAGGGGACGATTCATTGAAATGGATACTACCTAGAGCAGGAGGAGGAGGTAAAGATCGTTGACGTTCGTGCCGGTTGGGCCGGTGGTAATGAGTTGATGGAGCCTCTTCAATGCAGGGTGGATGTCGTGGCGTTTCAATGCGTCCTCGAGATCGATCGCACAGCGCTGTGCACGGGCCACGGTTTCACCATCGACGACAGCACCAGCCGCGTCAGTCGGACCGTCGGTACCGTCGGTGCCGATTGCCACAACCCATGCCCTGGCGAGACCAGAGATTTCCAGAGCGGCGGCTGCGGCAAATTCTTGGGCCCGTCCGCCTGTTCCCTTTCCAGTGACGGTTACGGTGGTTTCCCCACCAGCCACTACACAACAGGGCCTGTGCAACGGTTTGCCACTGCGAGCAATCTGCTTCGCCAATGCACCAAATCGTTTCCCTGCCTCACGGGCCTCTCCGGTTAAGGCCGGGGTATGAACGAATGTGCGAAGACCTGCTTCTCTGGCTGCCCGGGCCACGGCTGTGACAGCTGCTCCGTTGTTTCCGATAATATAATGATAGACTCGGCGAAACAGAGAAGAGCCGGGCTTCGGGGTCTCGTTCACGAGCCCCTGACATCCCCGGTCGAGATGCCGACGTACTCGCTGAGGGACCGCTCGCCAGATGCGATAGCGTTTCAGAACCGCCTTAGCGTCTTGATAGGTTGTCGGGTCCGGGACTGTCGGCCCCGAGGCAATGACGCTGAGGTCGTCATCCAATACATCTGATAGAATCAGCGTCACAACAGAGGCCTTGGTCAACTCGGCGAGACGCCCGCCTTTGATGCGGGAGAGGTGTTTCCTCACGGTATTCACTTCTTGGATACTCGCGCCGCATCGCAACAGTTCCCTTGTGGTCCGTTGCTTGTCGGCCAACGTAACTCCTGGAATAGGACATGGGAGCAAACTGGACGCACCCCCTGATAGGAGCACGATTAAGAGATCCCGTCGGCCGAGCTCTGAGGCTATGGCACAGAGCCTGGCTGCCGCCTGCTGACCAGATTGATCAGGAACTGGATGGCCGGCTTCCGCCACGATGATACGTTTCGTCGGCAGGCGATGGCCGTGTTTTACTACGACTAATCCGCCGTCGAGCCGAGGTCCTAGCTGCCGTTCCACCGCTTGGGCCATCGAGGCAGTCGCTTTTCCAGCCCCGACTACCACCACCTGGTTATAGCGGCGTAAGTCATAGCGACGCCGGCCAATGCGCAACCCGTCGCCGTTTCTTGAGATGGCTTGGCAGACCGCCGTACTGGCATTGACTGAGGTCAGCGCTCTAACGATAAGTTTCTTCAGAAGTGGCCGGATAGGAGAGGATGGAATCTGCATCACGCTGTTGATTAGGCCCGCTGTGTTCATCACCTTATGTTGGCCCGGTGAGTCCCCCACTGCGCGCAACTCTCTCACCCGCCCACCCACTGGCACGCCGAGACGTGCCTTTTGCCCAGGCGAGGGCCTTCCTGGTTTCCCCACTTCGCCATCAGGGGGAGCAGCCAGACTGTCCTTCACTGCGCGCATCGGACGAGCACCGTTTTATCGTGCGCGTTCTGCGAGCACAAAGGATGGTCTGGCTGCTCCCCTTTCTGCTCTTCTGAGACCGCGCGTTGCGCGAGCACAGGGGACTGACCGGACCAGCCCCCCTGCTAGGGGATCTTATCTTGAACGAAGCAGCGAGTGGGACAAGTCTGTCGTGGAACTTTTATCTGATAGGTTCCGCGTGGAAGCGCGTCCCTCTTGAATTCAGGATTTAGCATCTTGAGCTCCAAGAAATAGCTCCCAAATTCCTCGGCAATTGAGGTGAGGGCACGCTGCGGCTCTTTTACTGTGACGGTGACCGTTTCTGTTTCCATCGGCATGTACAGGTCCTTTTTGCTGAGTCCCAAATATTTCTCCGGCTGCGAGTAGATTTCTTTCGCCGCGATGATTCTCGGAACATAGCGCATCGTTTCCCGTGGCCCGTGCATCTTCCAATAGTCGGTGATTTTTTGTTCCTTGAGGAGTTTGCGCACCCGTTCTTCGCCGGCATTATATGATGCCATGGCCATAAACCAATCGTTCTCCTTGAAGTCTTTGAGATACTTGAGATACTTGACCGCCGCCTCAGTGGACATTTCCAAGTTGCGTCGTTCGTCCCGCACAGCATCGCTCTTGAGGCTGTAACGTCGTCCGGTTGAAGGGATGAACTGCCACGGCCCTGACGCTTTCGCCTTGGAATAAGCAGCGGCCACGCACTTACTCTCCACCAGCAGCATATATTTGAGATCATCCGGCAACCCCGCTTCCGCCAACTGCTTCTCGGCGGGAGGGAAACAACGCCCGGTCCGTTTGGCGAGAATGATACTTTCACCCTGGTCTTCCAAAAATTGATAGAACTCGTATTCGATGCGTTCACGTACCTGCCAGTTATCAAGCGGGACTGGTTGACCGGCGAAGGTCAGCTTGTCAGGCAGCTTGAATGAGCTAAGGAAGTAGCGCTCTCCTTCTCGCTTGATTTCTGGAAGAATAACCAGGCGACCTTCCGACTCATTGGGATTCTCAAGCGAATCGAGAAGATTCAATTCTCGATCCGGTTCTACATTGGGTCCGGATCGAAGCGCAGTCTCTTTCGCGTCGGAATGTTCTAACGGATGCTGGGCTGCTCCTGCTATCGGAAGTGCCATCATTACACACAGCCCACTGAGCACCAGTATTCGCCGAAGCCACGTTGTCATGCCAATCCTGCCTCCTGCCTACAATGAACGGTTCGAAGTCGACGGCCTATGCTAACAGCCTGACAGGGGACCGGCAAGTATGATCAATCTTTCCATTCGTGCTAGACTGCGCCAGCTATGGGTGCGCTGGCCCTCCTCAATGATCGCATCACTCATTGCACCCTCTGTCCTCGGCTCGTCGTCTATCGAGAGGCAATTGCCGCAAGGAAACGGAGGCAGTTCGAGAACTGGACCTATTGGGGCCGTCCGGTCCCAGGATTCGGAGACCCCCACGCCAGGCTCTACGTGCTGGGGCTCGCGCCGGCAGCCCATGGTGGTAACAGAACCGGACGAGTGTTTACAGGTGATCGGAGCGGGGACTGGCTATATGATGCTCTACATCGATTTGGCTTTGCCAACCAACCAGGCTCACACCACAGGGGTGATGGGTTAGAGTTGTCAGATTGTTACGTCGGCGCCACAGTCCGTTGTGCACCGCCGGACAACAAGCCCAACCCTGAAGAATTCACGGCCTGTCGATCCTATCTGCGTGAAGAGATAGGGCTATTACAGAACACCAGAGTGGTAGTGGCGCTGGGCAAGATCGCCTTCGATCACTATTTGAAAGCCTGCCGGGATGAGGGGAGGCGACTTCCCTCGCCACTTCCGAAGTTTTCCCATGGAATGGTCCAGGTCTTACCCTGGAACACGACACTCATCGGTTCCTACCATCCAAGCCAGCAAAACACCTTCACCGGCAAACTGACCAAGCCGATGTTCCACCAAATATTTGCGACGGCACGGCAACGGCTTGCCGAGTCTGAGCCTAGACGAGGGCGGCGATAGGTCTACTTTTTGGCCTGAGCTTCCCAGTCTGCAAGGAACTTCTTCAGTCCGATGTCCGTCAGCGGGTGTTTTACCATCTGCTGAAAAATCGAGAAGGGCATCGTACAGATATGCCCACCGGCTAGCGCAGCCTCGACCACGTGCTGAGGATGACGAACGCTGGCCACCAGCACCAGGGTTTTATAGTCATAATTGCGATAGATGGTCAGGATCTGTCGGATCAGTTCCATCCCGTTCGAACTGATGTCGTCGAGTCGACCGATGAAGGGTGACACGCACCAGGCGCCAGCTTTTGCCGCCAGGAGTGCCTGGGTCGGAGAAAAGCACAACGTGACGTTCACCTTGATACCTTCGGAGGCCAATCTCTTGGTGGCCTTCAATCCCTCCGCAATCAACGGCACCTTCACGACGATGTTCTTGTGGATCTTCGCAAGCCCCTTCCCTTCCTTCACCATGGCATCGGCTTCGAGGCTGACGACTTCCGCGCTAATCGGCCCGTCCACGATGTTGCAGATCTCGACGAGCATTTCCTTAAAACTGCGCCCTTCCTTGGCGACGAGCGACGGGTTTGTCGTCACTCCATCCAGAAGTCCGAGGCTGGCTGCCTCCTGAATTTCTTTGACGTTGGCAGTATCAAGAAAGAATTTCATGGGCTTGTCCTTTCATGTCGTGATGAGAAATTTTCACGATTGATTCGTTATCGGCTATTCTATGAAGAACTCAACCTGACTGCAATCTCCTGCCGGCATACGACGGTTTGACAGGCTCCGAACGGCCGGTTAGAATTCGATTGCTCCCGATGGGCTTGTTACTTCATGTATCTTTACCGCCGATAGGAGAATGCGCGATGCAACGAGGGGTTTGGGTGCTCCTATTTAGTCTGGCCCTGGCCGGGTGCGGCGGTAGCAACCCCTATCTTGAACAATCACTCAAGCCAGCCGAACTTCAAGGTAAGGACAAGGCCTGGTTTGAAAAGAACTGGGGGGCACCGAGCGGCAAGGCCCCGAGATTTTTTGGGGGCGAAACATGGACCTATTATCGTATTGCCGGTGGCAAGTCAGGCCCGCCTCTGTTTAATTTTTCCCCCAACGAGTGCCAGATCACGCTCAAATTCGACAAAGAAGAGAAACTCTCCGACTACAGTTACTCGGGCTGTTAGCCTGCGAGTTTTTCCTGAAACTTGTGTGCACAGGACTGGCTGCAGAAGTAATACGTCTGCCCCCCGATTTCTTCCGTTATTGCCGTTCCCCTTGGAACAAATACCAGGCAGACGGGATCCTGTACCATGTGATTTTTACCAGGAGGGAGCCGATCCGGTTCGCTCCGCCCCTTGATCTTCGTGACGGCGGTGACGGCGCGCCGGACGAGAAAGTACAGTACAACAAGAAGCCCGATAGCGAGGAAAATTCTATACATGGTGGTGGACTTTTCTTAATACCACAATCCTATGGGACAGCACCACGGCTGTCAAGGACCCATGCCCGGTTCAGGGGTATTCGTGAACGAACTCCCATTCCTTCCCTTTCCTCAAATGGCCTAGCTCCATATGAGCGGAAGAGCCTACCTCTCCAGGAAGACCCAGTACTTCAGGTGGATATGCTTCCATGCCTTAGTATGGTAGATTGCCGCCATCATGATGATTTGTGACAAATGCCGTGGGGCGATGTTGCCGGAACGGGCAGTGGACCTGAATGCAGGTCTTGCAATCACAGTGTTTGCTTGTTTGAATTGTGGTCGCAGGAAATCAGCAGATCAGGAACCTCGGCCGATTACCGCCAGACATTAACCGGCGCTATGATAGCGAAACCGCTCACGCACGACGAGCAGAAGGCAGCTGAAGCTGCTTTTCGCGGATATCCGCCGAGCGAGGATTGGACGGACTCCGCCCACGAAATTTATGTGCGTCTATCTGCAGCGATCGCCAAACGAAGGGCGATCAATCTTAATCAGGCAGACGAACCTGACCTTGAGGAAGTCACTCGATAGTTTGTGAAGCGAGCTATCACCTGCACGTAGTGCAGAATCTGAGTGATTCCCTCCCGCCCATGCTCTAGCCCCCTTCTCTGCCTGCTCTCCTCGGACGATATGAACCCAACGTGCTTTGTCTGGTGCATCATCACGGAGGCACAAGGTTGGCGTCCGGATCCCTGATTTAGAGAAATTGGAACAGGAGGGAGAAACTATCGGAGACCCAGCACGTCCATCATGTCGTACAGGCCTGGAGGTTGCCGGGCGACCCACTGGGCGGCACGCAAGGCGCCTCCCGCGAAGGTATCTCTGCTACTCGCTCGATGTGTCACTTCTATCCGTTCGCCCATTCCGCCGAAAAGAATTGTATGGTCACCAACAATGTCGCCGGCACGAATTGTTTGTATTCCGATCTCGCCTTTTTTCCGTTCCCCAACCAGACCTTTTCTGGCATAGACGCCGACCTGATTCAGGTCGCGGCCTACAGCCTTTGCCAGGACTTCTGCCATCTTAAGCGCCGTTCCGCTCGGCGCATCCTTTTTGTGACGATGATGCGCCTCAATCACCTCGATGTCGTATTCGTTCCCCAGAGTTCTTGCCATCTCGCCAATGACCTTGTAGATAAGATTGATGCCTACGCTCATGTTGGGCGACAGCACGCAGGGAGCTTGGGACGCAAGAGCTGTAATTTCTTGGAGTTGGGGGGTGGAAAACCCCGTTGTGCCGATCACCGTGGCTCGTCGATGTTTTGCCGTTGCGCGTAAGTGATGGATTGTCGCTTCTGGAGAAGAGAAATCGATGACGACCTCGCCTTTTTCAAGAAGCGCCACAAAATCGTCGGTGATCGGAATACCTGCATGTCCGCAGCCAGCTGTCTCTCCCGCGTCGTTGCCCAGCGAGCGATGGCCTTTCCCTTCGATTGCACCGGACAACGTCAAGGTGGTCGAGTCCCTAATTAGGGCAACCAGCCGACAGCCCATGCGACCAGCGGCCCCTGCAACGATGACGTTGATCATCCGAACCCCTCATGCCTCGCGTTAAATGAGGCCTGCGTCTTTTAAGACCCGAGTAAGCTTGTCCTTTGTCTCAGTTGCCATGGCACAAAGCGGAAGACGCAGCTCCGGGTCGATCTTCCCCATCAGGCCTAACGCAGTTTTCACAGGGATTGGATTGGTCTCGTAAAATAGGGCGTTGAACAACGGCGACAAAGCAGAATGAATCCGCCGAGCCTCGTCAATACGGCTGCTTAAAAATGCCTGGACCAATTGAGCCATTTGGGACGGGACAATGTTTGACGTCACGCTAATGACACCCTTCCCTCCGACTGCCATCATGGGCAACGTGAGAGCATCATCTCCCGCCAGGACCGTTATCCGGTCGCCGCACGTACTCACTATCTCGGAGGCTTGCTGGACTGACCCGCTCCCTTCTTTGATCCCGACGATGTTCTGTAACCCGCAGAGCCTCGCGACAGTGGACGGCAACATGTTCACGCCGGTACGTCCAGGAATGTTATACAAAATCTGTGGAAGGTCCACGGACTCCGCGATTGCCTTGTAATGTCGGTACAGTCCCTCTTGCATCGGCTTGTTGTAATAGGGAGTAATGATCAGCGCCCCATCGGCTCCTGCCTGCTTCGCATGTTTCGTGAGAGACACGGCTTCGGCCGTGCTGTTGGACCCGGTTCCTGCAATGACAGGGATGCGTCGGTTGACCACCTCAACGGTCAGCTCGACCACGCGGTGGTGCTCCTGGTGCGTGAGGGTGGCGGATTCACCTGTGGTGCCGCAGGGCACAATCCCGTTCGTCCCGTTGGCGATTTGCCATTCTATGAGGTCGCCGAAGGCTTGCTCGTCCAGTTTGCCATTGCGGAAAGGAGTCACAATGGCGGTCAATGTACCTATAAACATGGGACTCTTCTCCGGAGGGCGCAGATGTCACGCCTCTCTCTCAATTGAGAAATGCCGGAATAGTTTCGCCTTTCACCAAATCGTCGTAGGTCTCTCTGGTCTTGATCACATGGATCTCTCCACCTTTTATCAGGACCTCCGGCACTCGTGGTCGCGAATTATAATTGGAGGCCATCACAAAGCCATAGGCCCCCGCGCTCATCACCGCGAGCATATCGTCCGGATTGACTTCCGGCAATGACCGGTCCTTCGCCAGAAAATCGCCGGACTCACATACAGGTCCGACCACATCCACATTGTGCTTGGGCCGTTGCAACACTGCCTCGGACAAGGGGCGAATTTCATGGTAGGCCCCGTAGAGGCTCGG
>Ga0113563_10000246_pt1 | contig 23932 bp, 18 predicted proteins | sample Mud3Dept3metaG_FD_80117 | JGI IMG/M metagenome (GOLD analysis project Ga0113563, IMG submission 80117) | Freshwater wetland microbial communities from Ohio, USA, analyzing the effect of biotic and abiotic controls - Mud 3 Core 4 Depth 3... | ecosystem: Environmental > Aquatic > Freshwater >... | reverse complement strand
GAAGCGGTCGGCCCACACCATGTTCTCGGCCGGCATGCGGTTGTACGAGCACGCCTCGCGGAACTCCTCCCACGAGCGGGCCTGGTTCATGCGCAGGCTCGCCAGATACGGCGCCGAGCCTGGTTCCATCCACGCCGCGCGCAGCGCGTAGGCCCGATGGCGCGCGCGGTCCTCGAGGATCACGGGGCCGTGCCGCGTGTACTTGAGCTCGACGGCCCGCGGCGCCCCGCCCTTTACGGGGATCGTGTCGGCGATCACCCGCATGGCCTCCCATCGGCCCTGGTAGCGGTACTCGCTCGCGTTCGCCGGGTTCGTGTCGTAGACGTAGAGATCCTCGTTGTCGTTACCGAAGATCGTCAGGCCCCAGGCGCCGTGCTCGTTGTGCCCGATGGACACGCCGGGCAACACCGGCTCGCCGCCGCCGATGACGTTCCAGCCTGGTGCCACGAGATGCACCCAGTAGCGCAGCGACGGCGCGCTCTGCGCGCGGTGCGGATCGTTCGCCAGAATCGGAAACGTGCTCTGGGTGCGGCTGCCGCCGACGACCCAGTTGTTGCTCCCGATGTCGCGCGGGTCGACGAAGAACCCGCCGCCGTCAGGAGCCGTCATCGAGATCGGCGGCCCGGAGGCAGGCGCCGCGCGGAACTGCGGTGCCACGTCCTCCGGCCGGAACTGAACGGGGTCGCGGAAGGCGTTGTAGACGCCGAGCACGTTCTCCGGGAACGCCGCGAGGTCGATGGCCGGGTCGAGCGTGAACGCCGGTTCGCCGCCCTGGAAGTAAAGGAGCGACCGCAGGGCCTCGGGGCCAATCGCCTTCATGGCCCGAGTCGCGCTCACCTCGCTGGTCACGTTGGCGGTCAGGCTTTGGTGGCGGGAGATGACAACGGCCGGTGTCCAGCGGCCCGGTGTGATGCCGAGCATCGTGAACTCGATCGGCAGCAGCGAGCGGTCGCGTTCGGTTTCGGCGATCCAGGCGTTGACGCCCCGGACGAACGCTTCGAGGATGGCCTTGCCGCGTGGGTGGTAGTGTGCGAGCTCGGCGTCGAGATCCCCGCGGAACAGGTGCAGCCGGGTCCCGCGATCACGGTCCAGCTCGCGGGGGCCGAGGATCTCGGCGACCGTGCCGGTCGCCTGCCGGCGCCACATCTCGAACTGGAACAGCCGGTCCCTGGCGGCCGCATAGCCCTGGGCGAAGAACAGGTCCTGCTCGCCGGCCGCGTAGATGTGATTGACGCCCCAGCGATCGCGCCGGATCTCGACCGGCTGCGACAACCCCTCGACCGGGACGGCCGACTGCTGCGTGGCGGGTGCCTGGGCGGCCGGAGCCTGCGCGCGCAGCGGCAGAAGAGCGGACAGCAACAGGACCCCGGCGGAGATCAGCGTGGCGGCCAGCGCGCCAGTCAGTGTTCGCGTGCGCATGCCATCACCCTCTCCGGATCGACTCGATCTCCTCGACGGTTCGCGGCCGCGGCTTCCCGAGGATGCGATGACCGTCCGTCGTGACGAGCAGGTTCTCCTCGATGCGGGCCCCGCCGAAGTCGGCGAAGGTCTCGAGGCGGTCGTAGCAGACGAAATCGAGGAACCGCCCCTCCGCCTTCCACCGTCGGATGAGCTCCGGGATGAAGTAGATGCCCGGCTCCACGGTCAGCACGAAGCCCGGCTCGAGCGGGCGGGCCAGGCGCAGGCTCTTCAGGCCGAACACCGTGCTCTTCGGCTGGCCGTCGTAGCCGACCCAGACCTCGCCGAGGTTCTCCATGTCGTGCACGTCCAGGCCCATCATGTGGCCGAGGCCGCACGGGAAGAACATCGCGTGGGCGCCTTGCGCGACGGCCTCGTCGAGATCGCCCTTCATCAGGCCGAGCCCCTTGAGGCCCTCGGCCAGCGTGCGGCACGCGAGCAGGTGGATCTCGCGGAAAGGGCGCCCGGGCTTCACGGCCGCGACGGCGGCCAGGTGGGCCTCGAGGACCACCTGATAGACGTCCTTCTGCCGGTCGTCGAACGCCGTATTGACGGGGAACGTGCTGGAGAGATCCCCGGCGTAATGCATCGGGGTTTCCGCGCCGCAGTCGAGCAGGAAGAGATGGCCCGCGGCCAGCGTGTTCCCGTGAGAGTGGTTGTGCAGCGTCTCGCCGCGAATCGTGGCGATCACCGGGAACGACAGGGAACCGCCGGCCGCCAGCGCGATCTTGGTGACCTTCGCCGCCACGTCGCTCTCGCGCAGGCCCGGGCGCACCATCGCCATCGCGGCGACGTGCATGTCGACCGACGTGTCCACGGCGCGCTCGATCTCGGCGACCTCTTCCTCGGTCTTGTGATTGCGCATGTCGACGACGGCGCGGACGAAGGCGAGGCTGAAACCGGCGTCGACGCGGCTGACGGGCATGCCGAGGACGCGGGAGCACGCCAACCGGTGCTCGTCCCGATACGGCGGCAGGTAATGGACGGTCCGGCCGCCCGACCTCGCCCGGTCGATGAAATCCGCCAGGGCGCCGGCCGGCGCCGTCTCCGCCACCGCGGCCTTGGCGGCCAGTTCCGCGACCGAGGGCTGCGGGCCCGTCCAGACGATGTCGTCGAGGGTGAGGTCGTCTCCGAAGACGACGGTGCGCTGCTCGTCGATGTCCACCGCCGCCGCCAGCCCCGGCTGGTCGATGCCGAAGTAGTAGAGCCAGGTGCTGTCCTGCCGGAATGGGTAGGCGTTGTCGTGGTAGTTCATCGGGCTCTCGCCGTTCCCGAGGAACAGCAGGATGCCCGACTGCACCGCGGCCGCCAGGCGCGCGCGTCGATCCGCATAGGTTCCGGCTGCGAACATGGGTCCTCCTGCGTGCGGTTCCGCGCGCAGATGATATCAGCTTAGAATGGCCCCGCCATGAAGACTCGACTCCTCGCGCTCCTCTGTGTCCTCGGCTTCGGCGCAACCGCCGCAGCCCAGTCCACTCCACACTGGCTCCGTTATCCCGCCATCTCCCCGGACGGCAGGACGATCGTGTTCACCTACAAGGGTGACCTCTACAGGGTCGCGGCCGCCGGCGGGACGGCCGTGCCGCTGACCACGCACGCCGCCCACGACTTCATGCCGGTATGGAGCCGCGACGGGAAGCAGATCGCGTTCGCCAGCGACCGCTACGGCAACTTCGACGTGTTCGTGATGCCCGCTGACGGCGGTGAAGCCCGCCGGCTGACGTACCACTCGGCTTCCGAGTATCCCTATACCTTCACCGGCGACGGCCTGGCCGTGGTCTTCGGCGCCGCGCGGATGGACACCGCGGCGAACCGCCTGTTCCCGACCGGCTCGCAGCCGGAGCTCTACCAGGTGCCGGCCGCCGGCGGCCGCCCGGTGCAGCTGCTGACGACGCCCGCCGAGGACGTCGAGCTCAGCCGCAGCGGCCACCTCATGCTCTACCACGACAAGAAGGGCGGCGAGAACCCGTGGCGCAAGCACCAGACGTCGGCCATCGCGCGCGACGTCTGGGTCCTGGACACGAAGGCCGGCACGCACCGCAGGATCACGACCTTCGCCGGCGAGGATCGCAGCCCGGTCTTCACCGACGGCGACAAGGCGTTCTACTACCTGAGCGAAGAATCCGGCACGTTCAACGTCCACAAGATGGGCCTCGCGGGCGGGAAGTCGCAGCAGGTCACGTCGTTCAAGAAGCTGCCGGTGCGCTTCCTGAGCCTCGCCGGCACCGGCACCCTCTGCTTCGGCTACGACGGCGAGATCTACACGATGACGCCCGGCGGCAGCCCGCAGAAGGTAAGCGTGGCCATCTCGGCCGACGCCAAGGCGAACCGCGAGCGGGTCGTGCCGGTGACGAACGGCGCCCGCGAGATGGCCGTGGCGCCGGGCGGCAAGGAAATCGCGTTCGTCGCCCGCGGCGACGTCTTCGTGACCAGCGTCGAGGGCGGCGTGACCAAGCGCGTCACCGCGACGCCCGAAGAGGAGCGCGGCGTCGGCTTCTCGCCCGACGGCAAGGCCGTCGTGTACGCCTCTGAACGGAACGGCCGCTGGGCCATCTACGAGGCCCGCAGGGCGCGTGACGAGGAGCCGTACTTCTACGCGTCCACGCTGCTGAAGGAGACGGCGCTCGTCGCGAACGCGCAGCAGAACACGCAGCCGCTCTACTCGCCGGACGGCAAGGAACTCGCCTACATCGAGGACCGCAACACGCTGAAGGTCCTGACCCTCGAGTCCAAGCAGGCGCGCACGCTGCTGACCGACAAGGAGATCTTCGGCGGCGGCGGCCAGCACGTCCTCTGGAGCCCCGACAGCAAATGGCTGCTGTTCGACTATTCGATCCCCGGCATCGCGCCGGGCGAAGTCGGCCTCGTCCGCGCCGACGGCAAGAGCACGCCGGCGAACCTCACGCTGAGCGGCTTCAACGACGACCGCGCGAAGTGGATCCTGGACGGCAAGGCGATGCTCTGGTTCAGCAACCGCGACGGCCTGAAGTCGGTGGCCCAGGGCGGATCGGCCCAGCGCGACGTCTACGCGATGTTCTTCACGAAGGAAGCCTGGGACCGCTTCAGGCTCACCAAGGAAGAATACGCGCTGGTCAAGGAAGCCGAAGACAAGAAGGACAAGGAGAAGGAAAAGCCCAAGGCCGGCGCCGACAAGGAGAAGAAGGAGCCCGCCGCGGAAACAGTCGAGGACATCCTCGTCGACTTCGACGGCCTGGAGATCCGGAAGGCGCGCCTCACGATTCACTCCTCGCTGCTGAGCGACGCCCTCGTGAGCAAGGACGGCGAGACGCTCTACTACCTGGCGCGGTTCGAGAAGAACGCGAACCTCTGGTCCACGAACCTGCGGACCAAGGAGACCAAGATGCTGGTCGCGCTCAACTCGAGCGGCGGCAGCATGGCGTGGGACAAGGACCAGAAGAACATCTTCCTGCTCGCCGACGGCACGCTGTCGAAGATCGATCCCGCCGGCGCCAAGCGCGAGAGCGTGGGCTTCAGCAGCGAGGTCGTCGCCGACACCGAGGCCGAGCGCGCGGCGATGTTCGATCACGTGTGGCGCCGCACGCGCGACACGTTCTACTCGGCCGGCTACCACGGCGTCGACTGGATCGGCATCCGCCCGGTGTACGCGAAGTACCTGCCGCACATCAGCAACAACCACGAGTTCTCCGAAATGCTCAGCGAAATGCTCGGCGAGCTCAACATCAGCCACAGCGGATCGTCGTACTCGCCCTCGTCGCCGACCGACGATGCGACGGCGGCGCTCGGGGTGTTCTACGACCAGACGTATGCCGGCCCGGGCGTGAAGGTGGCGGAGGTCGTCAAGGACGGCCCGCTCAGCAAGGCCGGCATGGACATCAGGCCCGGCATGATCATCGAGGCCGTGGATGGACAGGCGATCGCGGCCGACATGGACATCGCCCAGGCGCTCAACCGCAAGGCCGGCAAGCCCGTGCTCCTCGTGGTCGCGGACGGCGCGAAGAAAACGGAGGTGGTCACGAAGCCGATCACGCTGGCCGAGGAGAACCGGCTGCTCTACGCGCGCTGGGTGCGCAGGAACCAGGACGAGGTCGATCGCCTGAGCAGCGGCCAGTTCGGCTACATCCACGTGCCCGGCATGAACGACGGCGCCTACCGGACGACGTTCGAGGAGGCGCTCGGCAAGTTCGCGCTTCGCAAGGGCCTCGTGGTCGACACGCGGTTCAACGGCGGCGGCGACCTCGTGGCCGACCTCGCGATGTTCCTGAGCGGGAAGCAGTTCTTCACCTACACGACCGACACGCGCAGCAACGGGTTCGAGCCGAACTTCCGCTGGACCAAGCCGAGCGTGTCGCTGGCCAACGAGGCGAATTACAGCGACGGGCACTGCTACGCCCACATGTACAAGATGCTCAGGCTGGGCCCGCTCGTGGGCATGCCCGTGCCCGGCACCTGCACGTTCGCGGGCTGGGAGATGCTGCCCGACGGCGTCCGCTGGGGCGTGCCCGGCGTCGGCGTCAAGGACTCGACCACCGGCAGGTATCTCGAGAACCTGCAGACCGAGCCCGACGTCACGCTGATGAACGAGTACCACGTCGTCATCGCCGGGAAGGACCAGCAACTCGAGGCCGCGGTGGCCGAGTTGATGAAGCTGATCAAGTAGAATGCGGCAGGCGCGCCTTCGGCGCGGGTGCCGGGCGACAGCGCGCCTGGAGTGAAAGGCCCCTCAAACCGTGGACTTCTCCGGTCTCGCGGCGTACAGCACGGCGGCGATCTGGGCCGCGACGTTCGCGTTCGCCTTCGTCAGCGGCATCATCCCGTTCGTCCTCAACATCGAGGTGTTTCTGCTGGCCGTCGCCGCCTTCACCGACGCGTCGCTGGTCCCTGTCGTCGGGCTCGCGGCGGCCGGTCAGACGCTGGCCAAGTACATTCTGTACCTCGTCGGGCGGGGATCGCTGAACATCAGATGGGTGAAGAAGGCCGCTGCCTCGAAGGCGGCCGACGCGTTCGCCCGGCGTCCTCGCGGCAGCCTGAGCGTGGTCGCCTCCAGCGCCCTCGTCGGGATCCCGCCGATCTACGCGGTCGCCCTGATGGCCGGCACGCTTCGGCTGCCCCAGGTGGCGTTCCTGGTCGTTCTCGGCATCGGCTTGCTGATCCGGTTCGGCGCCATCTACCTCGTGCCGGGGCTCTTCAAGTAAGAGGCCGGCAGTACCGGCGCGGCGACCGTCAGGTCTGTGAATCCGCGCCGGCATCGGGCGCGGGCGGCTTGGCGGTCAGCGCGTTCGTGCGCGCGAGGGCCCGGCGGACGCGTGGAGGGCCGCCGATGACCGGCTTGCGGCCGGCCGGGGTGATCGGCGCGCGCTCGCGCAACTCGCGCAGCAGCCGCGCCGAGGGCGGATTTCGCCCCGTGAAGTACGAGTCCATCGCCATCCGCGACGAAAGCGGTGACTCCGGGCGGCGTCGGCGCTCGAATGCTGGCTTGGCGGCGGCGAGGCATTGAGGCACGGGGACCCTGACTAGACACTTCACAACTCCCGGCGCGGGCGCATCGCTGACTGGCGCGCCCGCGGCCGCGATGCTCGGCCTGGCCACGGTCGGCTGGACCATCGCGAAGTTCATGCGCTACCTGGTCGCCAGGGGCGCGCTCGACAGCAGGTGGGTCAGGCGCGCCGCCGCTTTCGAGAGACGGCCGGGCAGCGGCCTGGGCATCGTTGACATGAATGCCATCTCCGGGTTCCGGCCACGCCACGGCGCCAGCGTCGTCGCGGGAACACGGCGGCTACCGCTCGCGGCGTTCACGATCGTCGTCACCCTGGGGCGGACCGTCCGCTTCGGTGCGGTCTGCCTGGCGCCCTGACTGTTCAGGTAGCCGAAGCGACCGCCCTGAGCACCAATTCGCGGATCTCACGCCACGCCTTGAGTCGGAAGAGGTGGATCAAGATCCCGTAGGCGACGATCCCCGCGAGGACGTCAACGGCCATTCGCACCGACAGGATGGATGCGGGCGGCAGCCAGCGATCGACGAGCCAGGCAACGATCGCCATGGCCGTCGCGCAAAAGAACGGCCCGCTGACGTTCTTCAGAATGTCGACGAAGCGAAGACCGACGAGTCGCCCTGCGGCGGACCATGACGGATACAGGACACAGGCATACACTCCCAGGACGTACGCCCACGCAATCCCGAGGATTCCCCAGTGCATGCCCACGACAACCCCGGCGATCCGGGCCAGGAGCGCGTATATGCTCACCCGCAGCAGGATGTCAGGCCGCCCGTTCGACAGATAGATCCATCCAGCGGTGTTGTAAACGGATTGCGCCATCCCGGCGAGACACAGCACACGGATGATGGGGATCGCGCCGCGCCATTTCTCGCCGAGCAGCAAGAGGACCGCTGGCTCCGCCAGCACGCAGAGCCCGAGCATCAGTGGGAACGTCACCAGGGCGATCAATCGATTCGACCGCAAGTAGACTCGTTGCATCGAGTCGCCATCGCGCTGCATCTCGCTCAGCGCGGGAAACATGACCGCACCGGCAAACCCGGTGAGGTTGGTCGACGGGATGCGCATGATGCGCTCGGCCACGTTGTAGATCCCCAGCGATGGCCCTCCGATCAGGCGGCCGATGACCGCTTTGTCGATGTTGTTTTCCCAGTAGATGATTGCGTTAAACGCGATCAGATGGCGCCCGAATCGCATCAAGTCACGGACGGCATCCGGATCGAAATCCCACCTGGGGCTCCAAGGCGACCACCGCCACAACATGAGGGTCCGCGCCGCGGTGAGGACCACCGATTGGCCGACGAGGCTCCACACGCCCGCACCCGTCGCAGCGAGCACAAGGGCGGAAATGCCGGCGGCAGCAACGCTGAGGACCTCGATCCAGAACCGGGTCCTGAAGTCCATGGCCCTGCTCAGCAAGGCATTCTGGACCACGGTTGACGACACCAGCAGGAAGTTCACAGCCACGGCAACGGTCAGCAGCCGGAGCTGTGGCTCGCTGTAGTAGCGTGCAACAAGTGGTGCCGCCATGCTGAAGACGACGGTCAGCACTCCTCCAACCGCCAGGTTCAGCCAGAACACCGAGTTCAGCGGCCTCTCGCCGATCGATGGCCTGCTGATGATGAACGCTCCCGATCCGAGATCCGCAAGGGTGGACGCGAATCCGGTGAAGACCAGGATCATGCCCATCAGTCCGAACTCTGCAGGGCTCAGCAGGCGGGCCAAGGCGAGGGAGAACACGAACTGGAGAACCTGCCCGAGGAGTTGAGCGGCTCCGCTCCACCCCAGACCGGCCAGGGTCCGCTGACGAAGGTGTTCCATGCTCGATCCTGTGGAGGGCATCGGGCGCGATGCTAACCAGCAGCGTCCTCGCGCGAGCCGGCGCGGCTCCGGATCCGGCTCTCGTCGAACGTCCGCTCCAAGAGTCGGTCCAGCGCATCTGCGAGCGCCTCCGCGTGGCGCGTGAGTTTGGTCACCATATCGCCGGGTACCGTGAACACCTCCACGTCCGCGGCGACGGTTCGCCACCAGTGACGCTGCGCGAGGGCGTCGGGAATCTCTTCGCGGCCCCAGATCAACGTGACGCGGCCGCCATATCGGCCGGGCATGTATGAACGGTCGATCTGCTGGTAGATTTCGCGAATGCGCTCGCGATACCCGCCCGGGCGACGAGCTCCGGGATCGAGGCCGGCCGGTTCCGGGCGCCCGCCCATTCTCGCCAGCCGGCCGATTTCGGCCGCGATGACGGTGCTCTTTCGGAACAGGCCCGGCACAAGCGTGCGTATCGAGCCGCTGCCGTGATTGGCGACAAAGTCCAGGACACGCCTGAAGGCGTAGCGTTGTGTTGCAGGAGACAGCCCCAATGCGCCGCCTGCGGCCTGGAAGCACCCGAGCAGACGGGCAAAACGGAGATTCTCTGCCGACGCCGAGAGCAGCGCCAGCAAGGCGACGCGCTCGCCGTCCGCCTCCAGGAGACGCGCGATCTCATAGGCCACGAGCCCACCGTTGCATTCACCCCCGAGCAGGTAGGGGCCCCGGGGCTGGATCGCGCGGATCGCCTTCAGATGCCGCTCTGCCATCGCCTCATAGCTCGTGGGGACCGGCGTGCCGTCGACTCCGTGTGGGGGCAGCGCGAGGAAGGGCTGGCGGGGATTGATGCGTCGGACCAACTCCCGGCAGTAGAACCCCCCTGAAAGATAGTCTCCGTGCAGAAAGAAGAAGGCAGGGCGGTCACCCTCCTCGCGAATCGGCACGACGGGGCGCTGCACGTCGCCTGAATCGGCCGCCAGCGCCGATGCGATGCGCTCGATGGTCGCGCCTCCGAGCAGCACCGGGGTGGAGACGCTGCGCCCGAAGATCTCCTCGAGTCGAGACAACATCAGCATGGCAAGCAACGAGTCCCCGCCAAGATCGAAGAAGTCATCACGGACCCCGACCGGTGCGACCTCCAGCAACTCCTCCCACAATCTCGAGAGCCGCAGTTGGACGAGACCGAACGGCTCCACCATCTCGGAAGCCAGATTGGGGCGAGCCCGCCCGGGTGCCGGCAGGGCGGCACGATCAATCTTCCCGTTCGCGGTCAGCGGGAGCCGTTCGAGTTCAATGAACCGGGTCGGCAGCATGTGGGCCTCGACGCGGCTGGCCAGCCGGTGCCGGAGAGCCGACACCGTCAGGGCGGGGGCCCCGTCCGTCACGTAGTACGCGACAAGGCGCGGATTGCCCTGCTCTTCACCGAAGATCGTCACAGCGGCCTCCCGGACACCCGGAAGTGCGCAGAGGGCGGCTTCCACGTCGGCCAGATCGACCCACTGCCCGCGTATCCGCGCGCGGCCATCCAGTCGTCCGAGGTGCTCCAGGCCGCCGCTGGCGTTGATGCGGCCACGGTCGCCGGTTCTGTAGATCCTCTCTGGCGAGCCCGGTTCGACATTCTCGAAGGCACGCGAGGTGGCCGGCGCGTCGTTCCAGTAACCGGTGGCAAGAAAGCAGCTCCTGACCACGATCTCTCCCGCCGTCCCCGTGGGTGCCGACGTGTTGTCCTCGCCGCGAATGTCGAACTGCATGTCCTGCACCGCATACCCGACCGGGACCACCGCGTCGGCCATCACGGAGTCGTGGCGGAAGAAGTACTGGCAGACAAGCCCGGTTTCGGTGGCCCCCAGTCCATTGACAAGGACGCTCGGTGGCGCGAAGTGCGCTCGGAACAGCTCCAGGTCGCGCCGAGTCGCGCGATCGCCCTCCAGCCGGACCACCCGAACCGTGCGAAACACCTGCCCAGTGGACACCACGCTTCGGAACAGGGACGGGACGGAGTGATAGATCGTGATGCGCAGCTCGTCCAGCCACCGTCCGAGCCTCGCGGTCGTCTCGGCGCGCAGGTCCACCGGGCACGTACATGCGCCGTTGAGCAGCGCCGCGAACATGCTCGACACGGCGCCACTGAAACCACACGACTGCAGTAATGACAGCCGGTCGGTCCTGGCAATACCCAAGGCGTTCGTGTACCGCATCACGTTGTGCAAAACGTTTCGGTGGCAGTCAATCACGCCCTTCGGGCGCCCAGTTGACCCGGACGTGAAGTACACGTAGGCAGGCTGGTCGGGCGCCACCTCGACACGAACCGGCGGACCCGGAACCGCCGGGCACGCTGTCGAGATCTCGACAATCTCGGGGTTCGGGCATTGCCGTCGAAGCGGCCCGGCGAACTGTGCGTCCGTCAGGATGGCTCGAGCTTCCAGCGTGTTGACGATGTCGCTGGCCCGTTCGATGCCCCAGGAGACATCAAGGGGCACGTAGTACTTGCCCGCTTTCAGGATCCCGAGCGTCGTCGCGATGGCCAGCGGCCCCTGCCCAAGAAGAAAGGGCACCGGCTCCAGCCGAGCCCCGAGGCGTCCGAGCAACTCAGCCGCGATCACGTCGGACCACCGGTCGAGGCTGGCGTAGGTGAGTTCGCCGCTCAACGTCCGGACTGCGACGTCGCCTGGCGCGAGCGCCACGCGAGCCCTGAACCGCGAGGGAATCGACTGCTCGATCTCCTCCCGCCGAAACGGGACGAACGACCCAGGCGAGGGACCCCATTCCCCGAACATCGGCCTTCTCCCAAGGTGGCTGGCAACGTGAACCGTATCACGACCGACTCCCGCGGGACCCTGGCGCCCTCGGACTGATCAGCCCTGCCTGCGCGCTTCAGCCGCGGAAACCTCGCGGAAACCTCGATTGACGCCGCGGGCCAGGGACTCATAATAGGCTCCGTCTCGAGGTGGTTGCTCCGAGCGCCGCCACCGGCGCGGAGTTGACGAAACCTGTCACGCAGGAGGGCGCATGGCACGCGCACGCATCTGGCGGTGGTTCCAATGGCCCCTGTGCCTGGGAGTGGTCGCGGCGGCCCTTCCCGCGCTTGAGACCGTGTCGGGCCTGGGCGGCCTGCCCGAACGCGACCAATCCGGGGGCGCGGCCAATGTCGACATCGTGATCACCGGCGGCCCGGTGATCACGATGGATCCCCAGCGGCGCGTCATCGACGACGGGGCCGTCGCCATCCTGGCCGACCGCATCGTGGCGGTCGGCCCATCGGCTGAGCTGTCGAGAGGGTACAAGGGTCGGCGGACCATCGACGCCCGGCGCAAGGTCGTGATGCCGGGTCTCATCGACGGGCACGGCCACGCCGGGCATGGCCTGGTGAAGAGCCTCGGAACTGACATGCCCGGCGAGTGGTACAAGGCGTGCCAGCGCATCTATGCGGAGGCATCCACCGAGGAGTTCTGGAGCGCCGATGCGCTGCTGACCGCGCTCGAACGGCTGAAGTTCGGGGTCACGACAGGCGTGACCTTCTTCGGCGGCGGCGACAGCATCATGCGGACCGACGATCCGCGTTACGGCGACAGGCACCTCGACGCCGTCCGCCAGGTGGGGGTCAGATGGGTCCTGGCCGTCGGTCCGCGCCGCGGGCCCTATCCGAACAAGTACGTCCGCTGGGATGGCGACGCGTCCCGCGATCTCGCCGTGACCTTCGAAGACGAGTTGAGAACCAGCGAGACGCTCATCCGGCGCTGGCACGGACAGGCCAACGGGAAGATCTCGATCGCGATGATGTTCCCGACGCACCACCCGGACACGACGCCGCTCACGCCGGCTGCGCAGGACACCCTGGCCGCGCAGGCCCGCGCCGCGCGCGCGCTGTCCAGGAAGTACGGCCTGCTGTTCATGCAGGACGGGCACAGCAGAGGGTCGGTGAAGTACGCGCACGAGTTCATGAAGATCCTCGGCCCGGACGCCCTGCTCTCGCACGCGACTGAGCTCACGGCGGAGGAAATCGCGATCTGCAGGAACACCGACACCCGCATCGTTCACAATCCAAGCGCGATCGCGTCGATACTCGGCCGCTGCCCCGCGACGGAACTGATGGATGCCGGCGTGACCGTGATGCTCGGCTCGGATGGCGTCGCGCCAGACCGGAGCTACGACATGTTCCGCCACATGTTCCAGGCAATGCGGTATCACCGCTTCTACTTCCGCGACGAGAGCGTGTTGCCGGCCGGCAAGGTGCTCGAGATGGCGACAATCGACGCCGCCCGTGCGCTCGGAATGGAGAAGGACCTGGGCTCGATCGAGGCCGGCAAGAAGGCCGATGTCATCCTCGTCGACATGTTCAAGCCGCACCTCGTTCCCTTGAACATGCCTGTCTACCGCCTGGCCTACTTCGCGAACGGCAACGACATCGACACGGTCATCGTCAACGGCGAAATCCTGATGGAGGGGCGGCGAGTCCGCTCGGTTGACGAGGCGGGCGTGCTGGAGCTGGCGCAGACGGAAGGTGAGAAGGCCATCCGGCGGGCGGGTCTTACGCACTTGCTGATCATTCCCGACCGCTTCTGGAACGTGACGAGAGGATTGCGATAGGGCCGCACGGAGGCATCTCTCGAACGGCTTCCCGCCTTCCTGTCGGCGAACCGGGCCGAGGCGTATATGATCGGCCCGTGCCTCGACGGCGAGAGCCTTGCGGAAGACCGGCCGCGAGGTTCGAAAGGTACCTTCGTGACAGGTGAAGGTCGTGATCATGAGATCCCGCTCCGAACGGTACCCGCGTGACGTCGTCGGCTACGGCGGCGAGGTGCCGGAAGCCCGATGGCCCGGGAACGCCAGAATCGCGGTGCAGTTCGTCCTGAACTACGAAGAGGGAGCCGAGAATTCGGTCCTGCACGGCGACGAAGGCAGCGAGCAGTTTCTCTCGGAGATATTCGATCCGCCGGCGTATCCGGCGCGGCACATGAGCATGGAGAGCATCTACGAGTATGGCGCGCGCGCTGGCGTCTGGCGCGTGCTTCGGGAATTCGAGCGCCGTCGCCTCCCGCTGACCGTGTTTGGCGTCGGCATGGCCCTCGAACGCCACCCGGGACTCGTACGCGCGTTCGTCGAGCTGCAGCACGAGGTCGCCGCCCATGGCTGGCGCTGGATCAACTACCAGACTGTCGACGAAGAGACGGAGCGCCGGCACATGACCCTCGCCGTGGATGCCATCACCCGTCTCGCCGGCACGCCGCCGAAGGGCTGGTACACCGGCAGGGACAGCCCCAACACGCGGCGATTAGTCGTCGACCACGGCGGCTTCGAGTACGACAGCGACAGCTACGGCGACGACCTTCCATACTGGACGCCCGTCACGCGCACGGACGGCACGATCGTGTCCCACCTGGTGGTGCCGTACACCCTCGACACGAATGACATGCGATTCGCGCTTCCCCAAGGATTCTCACAGGGCGACGACTTCTTCACGTACGTCCGCGACGCGTTTGACGTGCTCTACGAGGAAGGCGCCGAACGACCCAGAATGCTGAGCATCGGCATGCACGGCCGGCTGATAGGCCGGCCTGGACGGTTTCGCGCCCTGCAGCGCCTGCTCGATCACCTCGACCGTCGCGACCGCGTCTGGGTCTGCCGGCGCGTCGACATTGCGCGGCACTGGAAAGCGGTACACCCGAGTCCCGAGTAGAACAGCGCGAACGGCCGGCGCGGGCCTCAGGCCGCACCGCTTCCTCGGAGAATCCAACCGATGAGCCACCCACCGGAGCTGGACCGTCGGGAAGCCAGCGCCAGGCTGATCAACGACGATCTGGCGCCCGTGCCACCCGGCGAGCGGACCTGGCGAACCTACGACATGTTCGCGATGTGGATGTCCGATGTCCACAGCGTGGGGGGCTACGTGTTTGCTGCCAGCCTCTTCGCCAGCGGTCTCACCGGGTGGCAGGTGCTCTCCGGCATGCTGGCGGGGATCCTGATCGTGTACGGGCTGATCAATCTGATTGGCAGACCGAGTCAGCGGCTGGGTGTGCCGTACCCGGTCATGGCGCGGGTGGCCTTCGGCGTGCTCGGGGCTAACCTGCCCGCCCTCGTGCGCGCCGTTGTGGCTATCGTCTGGTACGGAGTGCAGACACACTTCGCCGCGCTCGCTCTCAAGTTGCTCCTGCTGCGGTTCTTTCCACTGCTGCAGGCGTGGGCGGTCGATGCCTCGGGTTTCGCAGGGCTCTCGTGTCTGGGATGGGCGTGCTATCTCAGCATGTGGACCCTGCAGTTGCTCGTCTTCTACCGAGGCATGGAGTCGATTCGAAAGTTCACCGACTTCGCCGGGCCAGCGGTGTACCTCGTCATGTTCCTGATGGCGATATGGGTGGTATCCCGCGTCGGGCTCGATCAACTGGGCTTGTCCCTCACCGACCACCGGCTGACCGGAGGGGCCGCCTGGATCGCGGTCGCCAACGTCGCCGCGCTGGTCGTCGGGTACTTCGCGGCGCTCCTCCTCAACTTCGGTGATTTCTCGAGATATTGCCCCAGCGAGCGGCACATGGTGCTGGGCAACATCCTTGGCCTGCCGGTCAACTGGATGTTGTTCACCGTCGTCACGGTCACGGTGACGTCGGGCACCGTCCGGATATTCGGCCAGCCGATCATGGACCCCGTCGAAGTGGTATCGCGCCTCGACAGCGTCACGGCCGCGCTGCTGGGATCGCTCACCTTCATCATCGCCACGATCGGCATCAACCTGGTCGCGAACTTCGTCTCTCCCGCCTTCGACCTGGCCAATGTCGCGCCGAAACACATCAGTTTCCGCAGGGGAGGACTTCTGGCCGCTGGCCTCACCCTGTTCACCGTCCCCTGGCACTTCGTGAACTCGCCTCAGGCGGTCACCGTGTTCGTCGGCACGATCGGCGGGTTCCTGGGCCCCCTCTACGGAATCATCGCCACCGACTATTATCTGGTGACACGCGGCCGCGTGCGGGTCGCCGACCTTTACAGCATGTCGCCGCAGGGCCAGTTCTGGTACGTCGGCGGGTGGAATCCGAGGGCTGTAGCCGCGCTGGCGCCCTCGGTAGGCCTCAGCGCCATCGTCGCGTTCGTGCCGGCGCTCGTCCCGTTACGGTCGATGAACTGGTTCCTCTCCGCGGCCGCGGCAGCAGGGCTATACCTGTGCCTCCAGCGGAAACGAACGCCTGGGGGTCCCGCCGATCCGTAAGCCGCCGGCCGCCCGCCTCGCCCGGTGGGACCGCATTGCCGTCGCCACCCTGGGGCTCATTCAGTCGCGGAGCGGTCCATCGACTCCTGGTCTGGCGGCTCGGCGGTCAGCGCGTTCGTGCGCGCGAGCGCCCGGCGGACGCGTGGAGGGCCGCCGATGACCGGCTTGCGGCCGGCCGGGGTGATCGGCGCGCGCTCGCGCAACTCGCGCAGCAGCCGCGCCGAAAACGCCTGGGCTTCCTCGCCGGGCTTGATGCCGCCCTCGGCCGGGAGGAAGAACCGCACCGTGACGCGCGGCCGCTTCGGAAACCGCACGTAGTCGGTCGTGCCCTCGATTGTGCACAAGACGATGCGGGCGTCCGGCACCCAGCCGGCGAGCAGGCCGACGCCGCTCCGTGCCCGCACCCGTTCGCCCCACGAGAGCCGCCCCTCGGGGAACACCGCCACGGCATCGCCCGCCTTGAGCGCGTCCACGGCCCGATCGAGGGCCCTGGAGTCGCCGGTGCCGCGCTTGATCGGGATCTGGCGCATGCCGTTGAGAAACCAGCCGAGGCCCGGGATCTTCCACAACTCGGCCTGCGCGAGGTAGCGCAGGCGGCGCCGGGGTTTCGCGGCAATCCCAATCACCACCGGGTCCATCTGGCTGTCGTGGTTGGGCGCCACGAGCACGGGGCCGTCGGCGGGCAAGTGCTCAAGGCCTTCCACGCGCATGCGGCCCCACCACGCGAAGGGACTGAGCAACCAGGCAATCAGATCGTAGATCATGAACAGAAGGGCGCGGCGCCGGCCGGGTGGGTCGCCGCGAGCGGCCGTGATTGTACCCGAGGTGCTGGACGTCGCGCGAGCAGGGGCGCACAATACGGCCGGAAGGAGATCCACCCATGTTGCGCCGGGTCCGCTTCACGCCCCTCCTGGCCGTGGCCGCCGTGATGGCTGCCGCCGCGCTCGCCGACGCCCAGACCCTCGAGCCCATCTCGCTGCCGGCCCCGATGATGGACGGTGGCAAGCCGTTGATGAGCACGCTCAAGGCGCGCGCATCCACCCGTGAGTTCAGCGCCGATGCGCTTCCGCCGCAGACGCTCTCGAACCTGCTGTGGGCGGCCTGGGGCGTCAACCGGCCGGACGGCCGGCGGACGGCGCCGTCGGCCAGCAACCGGCAGGAGATTGACATCTACGTGACGCTGCCCGGCGGCGCCTACCTGTGGGACGCGAAGGCCAACGTGCTCAACCCGGTCGCGCCGGGCGATCACCGCGCGGCGACGGGGACGCAGCCGTTTCCGGCCACCGCGGCGCTCAACCTGGTGTACGTGGCGGACATGACCAAGCTGAACCGCCCCGCCACGGACCCGCAGCAGATGCTGAACGTCGGGGCGGACGCGGGCTTCATCGCCGAGAACGTGTACCTGTTCTGCGCGTCGGAGGGCCTGGCGACCGTCGTGCGCGCCTCCGTCGCGAAAGAACCGCTCGCGAAGATCCTCCAGTTGCGTGAAACGCAGGTCGTCGTCCTCGCGCAGACCGTCGGATTCCCGAAGAAATAGGCCCGTCGCCGACGTTTCAGCGATCGCTCATCAATTTTCAGCGCCCGCTCAAGACTTGCCGGAGCCAGACACCTAGAATGCGTCGTGGAGGTGCCCGTGGACAAGTTGATCTGCGGAATCGTCGTCGTCGGCCTCATCGCATGCGGTCCGGCGGGTGAGGCCGCCGGCCAGGTGCCGCGAGGCAACCAGGGCAACCCGAGCCCGAAGGGGCATGAGATCACAGGGCAGCTGGGCGCGTCGTTCAACAACCCGGGATTGCAGAACACCCTCGACGTGGCGTGGGTGAAGCCGCTCAGTTCGTCGGCCAACCGCTTGCTCGCCGACGCCCGGCTGGCAGCCGGTGTCGTGAGCGTGATCACGCCGACGATGACCCGGGCCGGCGGGTGGGTCGAGTACGCGCCGCTCTCCATTGTCGCGGTGCGCGCCGGAATCGAACCGATCTTCTATTTCGGTACCTTCTCGTCGCTGATGCCGTTCCCGTCCTACGACTCGACATTCGACCAGGACGTCCTGTCCCAGAAGGCCGGAACGTCGGCGGGAGTCGGCCTCAAGAGCTACGTCACGCCCTCCATCCAGTTCCGTGCCGGGCCCCTGGTCGCCAGAGCCAGCGCGGATCTTGAGTACTGGCGGTCATCGGCTGACGGACCCTTCTTCTACGAGGCGACGCGGGACCAGTTGCTCGCATCGGGCGGCGACCGGCTGATCAACACCACGAGCGTGGCGATGTACGAACACCGAACCGGCGGTGGCGGAGCCGTGTCCGCCGGCGTCTTCCATGGCCTGACGCGCGTCGTCGACGCCGGCCAGAACCAGAGCCAGCGGCTGGGCATCATCGGCGTCAGGCAGTTCGCGTCGACGCACCTGCGGGTGCCGAAGCCCCGTTTCACCGTGCTGGTGTACCGCTACCTCGACGACCGCTTCAAACAGGACAGCTGGGGCGGGGCCATCGCAATCGGCTTCAGGGCCGGGCGCTGAGCATGCGCGGCGGTCCGCCACTCCGCGGAGCTATCTGCCGCGCTGCATGCGCTCCCAGCTGCCCGAGGCGAAGTCGTTCGGGTTGAGGAAGCTGCTGTCGGTCATCACGAACTCGCCGAGGCCGTTCGTCCACGCATGCTCGTAGCCGCCGGGCAGCTCGATGCTGGAGCCGCCACCCGGCGTCATGTACAAGTCAGCCCCGCGCATGGCCTCGCTCCAGCCGTCCGACATCCGGTCGAACGCGGCGGAGCGGCTCTCGTAGCCCGAGTAGATCATGTCGCTCGTTTCAGACAGCGTGCGCGAGACGTCGCTCAGCCGGTGCATCGAGCGCTGGAACGACGCCCGCTGCGCCGCGGCCATCTGCTGCAGCGCCTGCTGCATGGCGATCCGCTCCTGCAGGATGCGGCGGCTCTCGGACTGGTACGCCGCGAACCAGCGCGGGTTCATCCGGATCGATTTCACCGACGCCATGCACGCCCGCACCATCGGGTCGAGGTGACCCCGCGCGGCGCGGAAGGCGTAGAGGGACTCCGCCATCCAGTGGACCTGCTCCTCCATCAGCAGCCCCGACCCCGTCTGCGTCGTCATCGACGACACGACGCAGCAGATGTCCTCTTCCATGTCGCGCCCGTCGAGGGCATAGCGAATCCTCACCCGCGCGCCGTCGGCCGACGGCGACGGGCCCATGTCCGGGCTCTCCTCGCGCAGGGTCGCCGCGAGCCGGGGCAGGTCCTCCTCCTCGACGTACTGAACCACGACGTCGGGCGACGTGTAGCCCTGTGACTTGAACCTGCGGAGGAGATCGGCTCCCTTCAGCGCGTCCTGCGCCTGCTGCATGCCCTTCTGAAGCATCTGCCAGCGCTGCTGCACGCCCTGCATGTATTGCTGGAAGCCGGGTACCTGCCGAGCCAGGGATTCGGTGTCGAGGAACCCGAGGGGGCCGCCGCGCACCCTGCCGGCGCGCTGGTCGGCGGTCCGGCCGCGGTAGCGCGGCACGACTCCGCTCGCACGGTCATGGCAGGCTGACCTTTCCAGGGGCGCCTGTACGGGCCGATCCTACGCCCGGCGCCAAGGCCAGTCGATGAGAAGCCTGAACGCCGCCGGCTGGAAGCGTCCCGCGCGATCGGGCGTAGAATCCAGGCGAGCGCGACGCGCTGATGGCCACCACCACGCCCGCCGTCTTCACCAGCGGCCTGACCAAGCGGTTCGGCCGCCTCGTCGCCGTGAAGGCCCTCGACCTGGCCGTCGAGCAGGGCCAGGTGTTCGGATTCCTCGGCCTGAACGGCGCCGGCAAGACCACGACCATCCGGTTGCTGCTGAACCTGCTGCGGCCCAGCGCCGGCCGCGCCGAGGTCCTCGGCCACGACTGCCAGGCCGACGGCATTGCGGCGCGAGCGCTCGCCGGCTACATGCCCGGCGAGCCCGGGTTCTACCGCGACATGACCGGCCGCCAGGCGCTCGGCGTGCTGGCGAGGCTCTCTGCCCGAAAGGTCCGGGAGGCATGGCAGCGCGAGTTGCTCGAACGCCTCGCGTTCCGCGATGCCGATCTCGACCGCCGCATCCGGGAATACAGTTCAGGCATGAGGCGGAAGCTCGCCATTGCCTCAGCGTTCCAGGGGGAGGCGCCGCTGCTGCTCCTGGATGAGCCGACCGAGGGCCTGGACCCGCTGATGCAGGAGGCGTTCTACGCACTGCTCGCCGACGTGCGGCGCCGCGGGGCGACGGTGTTCCTGTCGTCGCACGTGCTGTCGGAGGTGGACCGCGTGTGCGACCGGATCGGCGTGCTGCGGACGGGCGAGCTCGTGCTCGAGGCGCCGGTTGACGAAGTGAGGCGCATGGCGCCGCAGCACGTGCGCATCGTGTTCGGATCTGCCGTGGCGCCTCCGCCGGCGGGATGGCCGGCCTCCGTCGAGATCGTCAGCGTAACGCCCACGGAGTGGCGGCTGCGGGTGCGTGGCAGCCTGGGGCCTGTCGTGCAGTCGATGGGGGGCCTCCCGGTTGCCGATCTGGACGTGCGCGAGCCGCGCCTCGAAGACGTGGTCATCCAGTACTACCGGGAGGCGCCGTGATGCGCGCGGCCGGCGTGCTCGTGCGCCATTCCATGGGGCGGATGAAGACGGCGCTGGCCGTCATGGCCGGGGCGCTGGCGCTCTTCCAGGTGCTGCTGGCGATGGCGGCGGCCGAGCTGCAGCGGCAGGGCACGTTCGAACAGCTCGCCAGCCTGGTGCCGGCGTTCGTGCGCGAGCTCTTCGGGACGGCGCTCCTGTCGATGATGTCGTTCTCGGGCATCATGGCGCTCGGCTACTACCACGTGGCGATTGTCGCCGTCCTCGTCGGCCTCGTGGTGGCCGTCGCCACCGAGCCGGCCGCGGAGGTGGAAGCCGGGTTCGCGGACCTCGTGCTCGCCCAGGCCGTGCCGCGCGAGGCCGTCGTCGCGCGCAGCGCCGTGATGCTGGCCCTCTGTCCGGCGCTGGTCATCGCGGCCATGAGCGCGGGAACGTTCGCCGGCCTGTGGCTGGCAGGCCCGGCTGCCGGGTCGGCGCCCCCCCCGCGGCTGGTGTGGAAGCTCGCTGCCGGGCTGTGGGCGGTCCTGGCATGCTGGGGCGGCGTGTCGCTGGTCATCGGGACGGCGTCGCGGCGCCGCGCGGTGGCGGCGGGTGTCGCGGGCGGATCGGCCGCCGCCCTGATGCTCGTCGACTACCTGTCGCGCGTGTGGAAACCGATCCGCCCCATCGCGCGGCTCTCGCCGTTCCACTACTACAACCCCCTGGACCTGGTGATGGGGAAGCCCCTGCCGCCCGGCGACCTCGGCATCCTGCTGGGAACGGCGGCGGCGGCGATCGCGCTTGCGTTCGTGGTGTTCCGTCGGCGTGACATCTGAACACGGTGCCAGGTCCCGTTTCCCCGGATGCCGCGCGGGAAAGGGGACCTGGCGCCGTTACGAGGAGCGGTCATGCGCACCTGCCCGTGGTGGTTCACGCGGACGTTCGACAACCCGCTCCGGCGGCTGGTCCACGACTCCCGGAAGATGCTCGAGCCGTACGTGGTGCCGGGGAGCCGTGTCGCTGACGTCGGGTGCGGGATGGGCTACTTCACCGTCGCGATGGCCGAACTCGTGGGGCCCCTCGGCCACGTGCAGGCCGTGGACCTGCAGCCGCAGCAGCTTCGGGTGGCAGAGCGGCGGTGCCGCCGGGGGAAGGTCGCCGATCGCGTGCGCTTCGTCGAGGCGTCGGCCGGCTCGCTCGGGCTGACGGGGCCGGTCGACTTCGTCCTGGCGTTCTGGATGGTGCACGAGGTGGACGACCGCGCCGGCTTCTTCGAGCAGTTGCGGGTGGTGACGGAACCGGGCGCGCGCGTGCTCGTGGCCGAGCCGGTCTTCCATGTGGCGCGCGACGAGGTGGAGGCCGAGCTGGCGCTCGCGAGGGCGCACGGCTTCGACGGCGCGATGCGGGACTGGACGATCCGCCTCAGCTGGGCTTTTGATCTCGAGCGCATGTGAAAACGGCGCCAGGTCCCATTTCCCCCGGTACGACGTGGGGAATGGGACCTGGCACCGTGTTGGGACCTGTCACCCGCTCAGCAGCCGCTCGAAGGTGTCTGCCGGAAGCTCGGGCAGCGTGCCGACGTAGACATCAGCATCCGGCAGCACGTGCAGGAGGCTGACGCCGACTGTCCGCATGCCGGCCCGCCGGCCCGCCTCGATGCCGGTTGGCGCGTCCTCGACCACGATCGAACCGCGCGGCTCGGCGCCGAGGCGCTGTGCCGCAACCAGGAAGACTTCGGGGTCCGGCTTGCCGTGCGTCACGTCCTCTGCCGCGACGCTGGCGCCGAACGAGCGCCGCATCTTCAGGGCATCGACCATCGTCTCGAGATTCGCCCTCGGCGCCGACGTGGCGATGGCCTGCATCCAGCCCTCGGCATGAAGGCGCGTCACCCACGCGCGGACGCCGGGCAGCGGCTCGATGCCGTGCGTCTGGACGAGCGCCCGGAACCGCGCCTCTTTCACCTCGCTGAGGCGGTGCATGCGCTCGGGATCGGCGTCCTCGCCCAGCCATCCCGACAGGATGAGGTCATTGCGCTTGCCGAAGGAGTGCGCGAACTGATCGTGCGTGATCGGCAGGCCTTCTTCCGCCATCACATCGCGCCAGGCCCGCCAGTGGAACTCGGCCGAGTCCACCAGCGTGCCGTCGAGGTCCCAGAGCACGGCTTTGATCATGGGCTGTGCCGGGTTCATGACCTGCGTGCGGCGGCCGGCTCTGGCCGCGAGAACGGGTCATGACACCGTTTCTCTCCCGGGGAGTGTAGCGAGCCGGCGGCGCGTACACAAAACGGCCGCCGGCGCCCGACGCGCGGGCAGCGGCGGCCGGAGAGGGCGGGTTTCAGTTCACAACGGCCGTCGCGCTGCCTCCGCGGCTTGACGTGACGGTAACGGATGCGGGTTTCGTGAGCGCCGACGCCGTCAGGACGTACGTCTTGGTCTTCGCCTTGTACGTCATCGTTCCGTACCCCTCGACGGTCAGCGTGGCGTCCGGTTGCACGCTGCTCTTCGCGGTGACGCTGAGCTGTTTCCTCCTCGCGTTGTAGGTCGCCGAGAGGATGGTCACCGTATCTGCCGTTGACGCCGGCTTCACGGTGATGGTGGCCGCCGCCGCCGCGGAGTAGAGTTGCCCGTCCCACGCCCGGTAGGTGAAGCTGTCGACTCCGCTGAAGCCGCTTGCCGGCGTGTAGGTGAACGAACCGTTCGTGTTCAGGGTCACCGTGCCATGTACGGGGTCCGTGACCGGCGCTGCCGAGAGAATCTGGTTGTCGGGGTCCCGGTCATTGGCCAGCACGCCAGGCGCCGCGACGTTCAACGTTGTCTGGTAATCCGTCGAATAGCTGTCGGGGTCGGCCGTTGGAGGCTGATTGGGGACGCCGGCAGTGACCTCCACGGTGATCGAGTCCGACACGACGCTCGTGCCCGTCGCCTGCACCTCGATGGTGTGATTCCCGGCTGTCGCAGACGACGCGTTCCATACCCCGTTCCAGAGCGCAGTGCTACTCGGCACACGGCTCATCGGTTGCCAGACACCGCCGTCCACTCGGAATCGCACGAGGGTCACAGCACCTGCGTCGAACACCAGCGCGCGAATCCAGTTGGTGCTCGACGCGGGGACGGTGTACGCGTACGGATTCACCGCAGTGCCCACGGACTCGTCCACGGGCGCCGTAATGAGCACGACCGGCCAGGAGCCGACCGTCTTCGTGACGGATGACACGCCGTTGCAGTCGATCGCGACAATGCTGTAGTTGTTTGAACTCGACTTTCCGAGCGACGCCACGTTGTAGTAATGGACGCCGTCGCCAGACATCACGCCGGTGTGGCTGTCGCCCTTGAAGAGGACCTGGGACGCTCTGTGCGTGTGGCCGTATCCGTACTCAGACGCGGCGTAGTAATCGAGCGATCCGACGAACGCCTGATGGCCGTAGTAGAGATAGGTGTCT
>Ga0113563_10000245_pt1 | contig 23938 bp, 18 predicted proteins | sample Mud3Dept3metaG_FD_80117 | JGI IMG/M metagenome (GOLD analysis project Ga0113563, IMG submission 80117) | Freshwater wetland microbial communities from Ohio, USA, analyzing the effect of biotic and abiotic controls - Mud 3 Core 4 Depth 3... | ecosystem: Environmental > Aquatic > Freshwater >... | reverse complement strand
ATTTTTCTACTTCAAAGAAGATCCTGCAAAAATTTGGGAGTTGGGTGACTGCCCAGGCTTCAGGCATAAAAACACCTGATGCCACTAGTGGTTTCCGGGCTATCAGCCGCGAGGCTGCTATGCGCACTTTAGTTTTGAATCAATTCTCTTACACACTGGAAACACTCATCCAGGCTGGAAGCAAACGCATGGCTGTGATTTATGTACCAGTTCGAACGAATCCCCAAACCAGACCATCCCGGTTGATTAAAAACACACCTCATTACTTGTTGCAATCTGGGTCAACTATCCTACGGGCTTATACAATGTATCGCCCTTTGCGTGTATTTACCGTTATAAGTGGTTTATTAATATTTGGAGGAATCATTCTCGGACTTCGTTACTTATACTTTCATCTTTCAGGTCAAGGGGGAGGTCATGTCCAATCGGTAATTCTTGCTGCTGTTTTATTAATTATCGGTTTCCAAACCTTTCTTATCGGACTGGTTGCTGATCTGATAGCATTCAACCGCATCATCCTGGAGGAAATAATCTATCGTCTTCGGAAGATAGAACTGGATGAAAAAGATCCCTCTTCATAGTATCTATGATAAGGTTTCAAAAATATCTTGTTGTTCTGATTTTCCTTACCATAGGATTATCTGGTTGTTCTCAGATAGAAAAAATTGAACAACCCGTTCAAAACCTTGACTTCTTACTCAACGGCGAAACTACCATTGGACAGACTTTTGTTGCCAGGTTTGACGGCCTGAGTGGTGTTACCCTATTCCTCAAGCCTGAGGAATTCAACAGGGGAGATCTGATTTTTCATCTAAGAGAAAGCCCTGAAGCTACGACTGATATTAGGATTGTTTTAAAACCAATTCAAAATTTCGAATCTCCTGGATTTTACAAATTTAATTTCTCCCCCTTAGATTCCTCAAAGAACAGATATTATTACTTTTTTCTCGAGTCATCTCAACCAAATAGAATATCTCTACGAGCTGCAGAAGGTAATACCTATATTAACGGCGCTTTGTATCAAAATCATGTCCCCCAAGAGGCACAACTATTCTTTGGCTTGATTTACGATCCAAGGCTCGTTTTTTTTGGGCTGCTCAAAGAAACACTTAATTGGTTGAAATGGAGCTTTCTGGCTTTTTTCTTATTCGTTTTACCAGGGTGGGGATTGCTTGGTTGTATCTGGAAAGATTGGCGGAAATTCGATTGGATGGAAAAACTCAGCCTGTCTATCGGGCTAAGCTTATCTATCTATCCACTCCTAGTTCTATGGACCAATCAGATCGGTCTACACCTGAGCCAGCTCTACGCATGGATCCCTCCGCTATTAGGTATTGGATTAATCCTAATCAAGAATAATGGATTTATCAGTAAGAATAGGATTTCAATAAAAAATCTTAACCCGATTATTGTCCTACAGAATTTTTTACTTATATTAATAATTGTATTCGTTTTAATTACGCGTTTCTGGGCAATACGAAATCTGGATGCCCCCATGTGGGGAGATTCATACCAACATACGATGATCACCCAGTTACTCTTAGACCATGGGGGATTATTTACGTCTTGGAGGCCATATTCGCCCTACGATAGTTTCTCCGTCCATTTCGGATTTCCTCTTTCTTCTGCTCTTTTTTCCTGGATTAGCAATGACAATGCCATCCACGCTACCCTTGTAATAGGGCAAGTCATCAATTGCTTAGCAATATTTACCCTTTACCCCTTAGCATTATTAATAAGCAATCGTAATCGCTGGGTAGGAATAGGCGCGATTGTTGTCGCTGGACTTCTCTCACCAATGCCTGCTTTTTATGTGAACTGGGGTAGATTCGCCCAGCTGGCTGGTCAGGTTATTCTACCTGTATCTATGTGGTTTTTCTGGGTATATATTGGAAAAACGCAATTCACGGATCAAACATCTGAAAATGTACCGATAGATGGTCAATCTCGTTCCTTTACATTTTTCGAGTTTATGATCGTCGGAATAATCATCGCTGGAATGACGATGCAATATTATCGCATGCCAATTTATTTTACTACCTTTGTAATAGCATGGCTCTTAATTTGGGGGTTATTCAAATGGAGAACCAACCTCCATTCCTGGTTGGTTGCCTTCATAAGAATTTCTATATTAGCGTTGTTCAGTGGAATAATATTCTTCCCTCGCTTAATCCAAATTGCCAGTGGAAACCTGAACGAAACCGCTGAAGCCGGCCTCACAACAAGTATTCCACTGACTTATGTATTGGAGGATTATCGCACGTGGATAAATCTCACTTTTTACTTGCCAAATTTTTTAATAATCTTAACTCTCATAGCCCTGATCTACAGTATTTATCGCAAAAACATCTCGGTGCTAATTATTTTTTTATGGTTCATGCTGCTCTCATCCATAATTGCCGGACAGCTAATCAATCTGCCAGGCTCCAACTTGATGCAGAGTTTTGCAATATTAATTGCCATTTATATCCCAGCGAGTCTAATTTGTGGCTGGCTTTTAGGTGAAATTTCAAAATTCACAATTGATCGACTGCGAATTCCGGGAGCCTTGATCATTGTCGGAATTTTCTTATCAATCGCCCTTTTTGGAGCAATAAGAATTCGCAGCGTCGCCCAACCTGCCTCATCTGCTTTTGTAAACCGGCCAGATTCCATCGCCATGCGATGGATTCGGAAAAATATTTCAAAAGACTCTCTATTTCTCGTTGAAGGTTATCGCACTCATAATGGAAACTTTGCTGTTGGCTCAGACAGCGGTTGGTGGATCCCACTCTTAGCCAAGAGAGATAACACCATGCCTCCACAGTATGCCCTTATCAGCGAGATACCCCACCCATCTGATTATTCACAAAATATTGTCAATCTCGTTACAATTCTAGAAAAAACCAAATTGAATACCACAGAAGGTGTAGAACTTCTCTGTAATTACGGGATAACCCATGTCTTTATCGGCCAAAATCAGGGGACCATTGGTTATCTTCCCTCCCAGCTTTTCACGCCGGAGGATCTACTCTCGAGTTCAGAATATGACCTGGTTTATCATCAAGACCGGGTTTATATATTCGCGTTAAAACCAAATGCATGCCCAATAATTACCGGTATAACAAATAAACAATAACCAGAATGAAATCCTCCTCAAGAGATAAGTATTCCCCCATCTTCGGCATACTCTTTTCGATTTTGCCAGTGGTTTACTTGCAGATTTTAAGTCTAGTTTCCGAAAAACCCTTTGATTGGAGATCATTCTTAAGCCAGTGGATTTTCACGGCATGTATATTATTGTCTGCAAAATTAGTTGGAGAGAAATCGAATGGTGCAATCTCAAAAAAGGTCTTTGTTATAAGAAGCATCTTTATTGTATTTGGAATTATATCTGCCCTGGTTTATATTGTTTATCAAACAACACTATCAGCATTTATCATAATATTAACGATCTTCGCGAGTTTGATCGTAATCACCCATTCTTATTCATTACTGCTTGGCAAAACATCAAGATTTATTCTATATATTATTTTTGCATGGTTTGTTGGATTCATTACAATTACTCTTGCTCAGATTGAAACTCGTTTTTCAGAAGAAGAATACTTCATGGTTTTCCAAACCTTGGAAATTAGCCTTTATTGGTGTTTTTTACTCATTACTTACAAATTATGGATGAAATGGACTGAATTTAATAACCATATTCAGATACCTTTAACCCGTCTAAATATCTTAACCATCACTCTCATCATTATTTCGTTCACCTATTGGGCAATCAGAGAGTACCAGCAAAGCTTTTTCCCACCATCAGCGCCGGGATTCAACCTAATCTCCGAAAACAACCCATTCCTTTGCAGTAAGATCGAGCCAGGTAATCAGATTTTTGATGGCAAAGACCTTTTTTACCGTCTCAATAAATTAATAGAGGCAAATCCTGAAAAACATAGTCCTGAATATGGTCACCTGGCGATTGTAAATAATGATCCTGCACTGGCAAGCTTGTTTAAAGAGATCCTTTTATTAGAAGCTCAACAACAATTATTCACCACCCCCGCACATAGTGTCAAATCTAGCCAGTACGAAGCTGCTTTACGTGTTTATTATTATTCAAAAGTTCAATCCAAATTCCCTAATTTATTCTCCGAAGACGAGCAAACTCGAATCACAGACTGGTTTGCTTCCATCAACCGTAGAGCTCAAACTGTGGAGTGGGTCGATTGGCTATACGCAATTGCCTTGAGAAAAATCCCTCAAGGTCCTTATGAGAATCAGGAAATTGGCGCAGGATTGTTATCCATTCTAGAATTTACCCACCTCTCTGATACTAACTTAACTCATAAAAACCAAACCTATCTCGATCATAACCTGCGCGGTTGGTATGCCCGCTTCCGCAACACTGATGATGCCATTGTCTACCAACCAGTATGGTTGCGCAACGCACTATTTCAATATTATTACTCAAATCAACTAGATCCGAGTAATTTAAAGAAGTCCTTCGATTGGTTACTTCTCCAGACATTACCAGATGGCTCCCTGCCTCGTTATAATCACCCCGCAGAGGCTACAATTGCTGACACTGCCTATTGGGCAGCGCAATGGCTCAGAGACAAAACCCATTTATGGTTTTCAGGTAAGGGGATTCAATACATCGAAGATCATGGCCGTTATCTTATTGCACAACCTGGTGCAGAAGAATCCTTGCTGATGACAAGCCAGGCTTCAGTTCAGGGTTCATGTTTAATGTACGGTGGTTCGGGACTCCCCAATCAGATTGGACCACTAGCTCCGGATAAGATTGTATATAGGGATGGATGGGATCAAGATTCATCTTATTTGTTATTGAACTTACGCTTCACTGGTTGGCATCGCTATAAAGCAACGAACACTGTCACCTTGATTTATCAAGCTGGAAAGCTCCTCGAGGACACCCCCAAGACTGAGTTCGCCTCTTGGCTACCTGTTGGTCGTAGCTTGCTTCGAGATAAACGTATCCTCCGCGAAGATCTCAACGGATTTCTGGTTAGCCGAAGTGGAATGAGTAAAGTTATACAGTTCCTGACAAATTATGCTGGAGAATGGGCTCAAGATCCTCCATATTATGCATCGATAGAAAGATTTGAAACAAGCCCCAATTTGGATATAAGCACATCAGTTATTGATGAATGGCGTGGTTACTCCCACCATCGCACCGTCTATTTTTACCATGATGGTCCTATCATTATCCTCGATAAATCATCCCCATCAGATGTAAAAACATTTTGGGATCCTTTTTCCAGATCGTCAGGCTTTGTCTGGCATTTTCACACAACTGATACGGAGTTTAAGAAAGAAACTACAGACGAACTGCGCATCCTGCTCCGCAAAGAAAATCATCCTGTGGAAATGGTGCTCATTCCCCTAGATCAAGGAAAAATTCGAATTGGCGTTGATCCAAGAGATAATGAAGAAATCGAAGTTCTCTATCAATCCCAAGGGGATAGAATGCTCAATATGGCAACTGTATTTTTACCGGATCAATGGGTAAATGCATCAATAAATATATCTGGAGGAGTACAGCAAGAATTATTAATAAGTAATCAACAAGAACAACTAGTAATCCCGTTGCCATAAAAGTAAGATATATATCTGTGCCAAGCCCTAATGAAGAAGCAACTATCGATCCTTTGAATAAGAGTATCAGCAGTTATCGATGAAAATCAGTTTTATTCTATCCAGCTTGTGGCTAAGTGGAGGTGTTAGAGTCATAATAGAAATAGCCAATGGCTTGGTTGTTCGAGGCCACGATGTGTGCCTTGTTGTACCAAGTGGAACCATTGATCAAGATGTTCTACCTTTTATAAAACCTTCAATCCCAATTAACCAATCCTCTTATATCTTATCTCGGGGAAAAAAATCCAGCCCGTTTCATCTAGCCAGGCTCGCCTTATCTTTAGCTCAGGCGGTTCCAGTATCAGATTATATAATCTCCACTCACGCTCCAACAACTGTCCCAGGTTTTATTGCAACACATGTACTCAATCGAGGCATTTCATTATGGTTTTACCAAGACTATATTGAAATGTTTGAAGGGAAAACAATTGAGCCCTGGTTGGTTAGAAACGCCATGCGATGGCATAAGATGGCTATTGTTGTCTCGTCAGATTCCCTAGCAGAGCTTCAGCGCTTTACCAAACAAAGAATAGTAAACGTGAGCGAAGGAATAAGCGATGCAGAGTATTTCCATCCATTGACTAATTTTGTAAATCCAGATAATAAGATTTGTCCTATCCTTTTCTTAGGTGATATGCGCCCTCGAAAGGGGCTTTCTGACTTTTTATTAGCTGCAGAGCAGGTTTATGCAATGCTTCCAGAAATAAGATTATGGATTGTATCAAAGGATCAATGCCGGATAGAAAGCAAAGTACCCTATGATTTCATCTATCGACCATCCAGGCAAGAACTCGCTTTTCGTTACGCTAAATGTAATTTATTTGTCTCAGCATCCTGGTGGGAATCATTCGGAATTCCCCCATTAGAAGCCATGGCCTGTGGAGCTCCAGTGGTTCTCACCGATTCGCGTGGTGTCCGCGATTATGCGGTGCATGGTGAAAACTGCCTGATGGTCCCTCCCAGAGATCCTACCGCGCTTGCTAAGGCAATGATTGCTGTCTTACAGAATCCATATTGGTCAGAAAAATTTCACCAAACCGGCCCACAAACCGCTGCAGAATTTACCTGGGAAAAGTCGGTTGATCGATTTGAAAATGCTTTGAATGAAATGAGGGGATAATTTCCGATAACAAATTAAATATTAATTTGATTGAAAATCGTTTTCGTGAGCTAGACCTCATATATCTCTAAGACCTGTGAGGTCTGTGATCAATATATTTACCACTGTTTATCATATTCAGAATTAATTCGTGTAAAGTTTGAGTAATTATCGCTTCACTGCATTCTCGTTCAAAAGTCAGCCTGCCGCGTTGAGCCAGGTTTCTGGCAAATTCTACGTCTCGTGCTAATCTTAGTATAGCATCAGCTAATTCTTGCGCATTTCCTGGTGCACACAAAATACAATCCACTCCGTTAGTTAATAATTCGCGGACAGCAGGGGTATCTCCAGCAACCAATGGTCGATTGGAAGCTAATATCTGATACACCTTGGTTGGAATTACCCGTTCCCCTTTTTCAGTCAATCCAAAATGACCACCCAGGCAAATCGAAGCTTCCCTGATTTCACCGGGTAATTCAGTAATTGGAATTGGCTGAATAAACTCAACTTTCGTGAGTTTCATCTCTTCACTTAGTTCCCTTACATTGCTGAAAGTTCTTCCCATGCCGATCAAGCGAAATTGGAGAGATTCTCCCTTAAGTAATCTAGCAGCGTGAACGATGGTCTCAACGCCATGCAGAGGTAGATATGAACTATAATAAAGAACGCGTGGTGATTGATTTAAGTTCACAGGAGGCTGTAAAGTGAACAGACTTTCATTGCATCCTACCGGTATTGAAGTGAATTTATTGCTTGGCACAGAAAAAGTGCGCTCAAAATATTGAATATGTGTTCTGGTATCGAGCAAAATATGACTTGATAATCTACACGCATTACGATCCAGCCAGGCTGCTGTTTTTCCGAGAAGGGAGCTTGGATGCGTTGTCTTACGATCTAGAACCAAAGTATCATACGTAGAAAGATAAGCATCGAAGAGAATAGGTTGACGAGAAAGCAAACCTACAGGCAGCATTAATAAATGACCGTAGAAACCAACAAATACCAAATCGTAACCCCTGAAAACTAATTTAGGAATTGCCCTGGCTGCCAGAACAAGGTTTGTGAAAAGTAGTGACTTAGGGCGTTTTCTAAATCCAACAATATCTACTTCTGCAAATCGGTTGAACGCCCTTAATAAGACATCGTTACGAGGATAATCTAATTCACGACCAACCAAGAAAAGGATTTGCATTCCCTTATTATAACTACCAAGTAAGATTGCTATAATTCTATAGAATTAACAAAATGTCAAATACCCTTAAAGTTGTTATTGTCAATTGGAATCTAAAAGATGATACCAAAGCATGTATCCAATCCCTTTTACAGGCGGGTTTCTCCCCAGAACAGATCATCCTAGTTGATAATGGATCAACAGATGGATCTGTCAAATTGATGCGTGAAGAATTTGGCGACCGTCTCACAATCATCCATAATGAAACCAATTTAGGCTTCGCTTCAGCTTGCAACCAGGGCATCCACCGTGCACTTGAGGATCAGCAGGATTGGGTGCTCATTCTTAATAACGATACAATCGTTGCGCCAAATCTTCTTGAGGTAGCAAGCAGAATCCTTGAAAGAGATCTGAGATTCGCTATTTTGGGTCCTATGGTTTTATCCGCATCTCAACCAGACAAGATTTTATACCTTGGCGACACGTTGATACCAGGAACATTAATTACAATCAATCGTTATCGATGTAGAAGATATAAACCAGAATTCACAGAAATCTTGCCCGTAGATTTCATTTGTGGATGTGCAATGTTTGTTCATAAGGATGTCTTTAATTCAATCGGCTTATTGGATGAAAGACTTGAAATGTATGGCGAGGAGATTGATTTTTGTTGGAGAGCACAGAAAGCAGGATACTTGATCGGAAGTATAACGGAAGCGAAAGTCTGGCACAAACTTTCCTTGAGCGCAAAAAAGGTAAAGTCAAAATCCAGATACTTGCGTATTCGAAATCAAAACCGGTTTTACAAGAAATATGCTTTGGGCAATCAATTGCCGATAATGTTCTTATTTTCTATCCTTCGAACCGCATATCTTCTGATATCAGATATTACGCATCTCGAATTTCGCTTACTTAACCCGACAGTGAAGGGTTGGATAGACGGATGGAGAGGAAGCTCAGCCTCTAGGACACTCACATAGATGGAATATGTGAATTGTAATTCTTGCGGATCTGCTGACACGAAAATTCTATATGAATTATGGGATTATTTGCTCCAGCGTATGGAAGTGCAAGGAACCCTCGTTCGTTGTCGGCAATGTGGTTTGATCTACCAAAATCCGCGTCCAGAATTAAACGAAATAAGCTCTGATTACCCTCCCGAATATGCTCCCTATAATTGCCAATTAGATAAAACAAATACATCAAAGCTGGACGATTGGTTGGTCCAATATGGATTGAATAAGAGAATACATCTTATCAAAAAATACAAGGAAAACGGCTCACTCCTGGATATTGGCTGCGGTTCTGGTGAATTCTTAAACGCCATGCAGATAATTCCGGGATGGAACTTGACAGGTGTAGAATTAAATTCATATGCTGCCGATAAGGCTATTGATCGATACAACCTCAGAATATTCAATGGAACGTTAGAGCAAGCGTTCTTTCCAAATGAAACCTTCGATGTTGTCACCCTTTGGGATGTTCTCGAACACCTCCACGACCCCACTGCAAGCCTGATAGAGATCAGGCGAATTTTGAAGCCGGGAGGTCTACTTGTTTTACGTGTCCCCAATTATCAAAGCTGGCAACGAAGATTATTCGGCCGGCATTGGGCGGGCTTGGATGCGCCTCGTCATTTATATGTTTTCGACGCAATTACTCTGTCCAGATTGCTTGAGAAATCAGGATTCATAATCGATAAAATTCAGTGTTTGATGGGCAGTTACCCAACATTTCTACTTAGCTTACAGTTTTGGATGGTCGAAAATCAAATGAAGCAAATTAATCAAAGTCGAATAATCAAATTATTCAGTCACCCGGTTTCCCGGATAGCTTTTGCTCCGTTCTTCTATTTTGATAATCTTGGATTAAGAGGTCCATTACTTACGGTAGCCTCCACTAAAGGGGGAGAATAATGATAGAGATAAAGCATGAAAGTCAAAGAGGACTCCCTCCAACCCAACAAGTATATGAAGAGATTTATCTGCGTGAGGGAATCTCAATGCACGATTCCTTTTATCTCTGGCTCATAAGCCTGCTCAATCCTGAACCTGGAAGCTTACTATTAGATATTTCATGCGGTGAAGGAAAATTAGTCGGATTCTCCACTTTGAAAGGTGTTAAGTCAATCGGCATTGATTTTTCAGCAAATGCTGTTTATAAAGGATATTTAAAATCTCCAAAATCCAGTTGGATTATCGGCGATGGAGAAGCTTTACCCTTATCTTCCGCTTGCGCAGATTATGTAATGCACATCGGGAGCTTAGAACATTACCTCAATCCATTAAATGGTATGGCGGAGATCGCTCGCGTTCTCAAGCCAATGGGTAAAGCTTGTGTATTACTGCCAAATTCTTATGGACTGTTTGGAAATATCAAGTATGTATGGAAAACAGGTCATGTTTATGACGATGGCCAACCCCTGCAACGCTATAATACAAAGGTTGGGTGGGAACAAATGCTCATTTCGCAGGGTTTATCTATTTATAAAGTTGTTAAATATGAGAGAGAATGGCCTGTTGTCCGCAAGGATATTCTATGGTTAATGATGCACCCTCTTAAAATGTTACGTTCCTTTTTTACCTGGTTTATTCCACTCAACCTCTCTAATTGCTTTGTTTATCTTTGCACACCTTCTAAAACATTTCAATGAGAATTATTAATAGATATGACCTTGGGAGAATAACAACACCGAAGAGATTACTTCGAATTTTCCAATTTCTGTTAATCGTCCTATGGGTTATACTAATCTATCTAATTATTGATTATTTTTGGGAAAATAAAGATCTAATATTTCCCTATTCATCCAACATAAAAATTCTTTATTTACTTCTTGCTTTTCTTTTTTATCTTGGCAGTTTCATTTTCGCTACATGGGGGTGGTCTTCCATTATCGATAAATTTGGAGAAGGAATAAGCTGGTGGAAAAACGTTCAAATCTATTGTGCCACCCTGGTTGCCAGACGAATTCCGGGAACGATATGGTATATCGGCGGTCGTTTGATCTTTTATGAGCTGCTTGGATTATCAAAAACGAAAATCTTAATTTCAAGCGGTGTTGAGCTTGTCGTGATATTTCTTTCCGGAGTTCTCGTGGGAATTCCACTAATTTCTTTTTCCGGAAAGATATCTATCCCCAGTCAATTGATCCTGATAAGCACCGGCATTATGCTTGGTTCTCTACTGGTTTATCCCCTCAGTAGAAGATATAGTAGAAAGAAATGGGGATTTGACATCCTTGAAAGGGTAAATCTCAAGACATCTCTATTCTGGATCATTCTCTACGGATTGATGTGGATTTTCGGTGGATTGATGTTGTTTGAATTGATGTCATCACTCTCGTTAGCTAAGCCTTCCGAAATGCCATTCATCGTCGGTGCTTGGACTATCGCTGGAACGGCAGGTTTGCTCACCTTTTTTCTCCCAAGCGCTTTTGGTGCAACCGAACTTGCTTTGGCATTTCTCTTATCACAACTCTTACCGTTGCCTGTTGCGGGAGTGATTGCGGTTATCATGCGTTTATTGACGCTCTTTTTTGAATTGATAATTTCTATGATCGCCTATCCGTTTTTAAGAAGACAACCTTTTCTTCAAAATATCAAGGGTTGACTTTAATCAGGCACTTCGAATTGATCGGGTTCTAATACTAAACCAACATATCCCAAATCAATTAATTTCTCTACTTCTACATCGATTAATATTTCCTTATTCGTTTTCTCGTCATTTACCAGAATAGGCCCAATCGGAGTCATAAAAGCAAGAGCATATCTCCCAGGTGGAACCATTGTAAAGAGCACTTCTCCAAGCTCGTTGGATTCAGCCCTGGGTGCCACAGTTGTATCCAACGCTGGGACAAAACCTCCAGTAAGTTCCCCTTCAACAGGTAATAACTCTGCCAAGTAGAACAGCTGGCCACGAACAGGTCGATCACCATTCCAATAATGAAATTTTGCTTGTATTGCCCCACTTTCGCTTGAGAATGGCGGGGAAGTTGGCGTTGTTCTAACTAAAAAAGGGATATTCCCACTCGAACAACTCATCAGTAGCAAAGAGAATAGAAACATCAATATTAAAAAACGAATTTTCACATTTAGCTCCAGGAAAAAAATTTTCTGAAATTAATCCTTCAGGTATAAGGGTTTGCCCTTACAGCGTGTGCAGATGGTAGATATTGTTCCTTCTTTCGGACCTCTAAACGCGAAAACGCGGCGTGAACTTTGATAAGCATCTCCGTTCCATATAATCTTAATTGGGTGATCGAAGGCGTTTTCGAAATCGTGCCCTTTTTGATGTAGCCAACAGCATGGTGCCAAACCGCCATCCCAATTAATAGTAACACTTTCCCATAGATCTGCACAATGCCAAACATTCTCAGGTTGATCCGATGAGTAATCATAAGAGCTGTACGCTTCACTTAAAGGGAGCCATTCCTTTACCTGGTCTCCATTCGTAGTATCAACAAAGGTTGTGCCTATTGAAAAAGCATCGACTTTCAATATCTTGGCTAACTCTCGCATCCTTGAGATTTCGTGTTCATTATATCGATTCACCAACATCCTTAAAGTTATAAATGGTGTATGACTTTTAGCGTTTTCTTTTTCCTCAACTAGTGTTTTTATGTTATCTATCACCTTTGATAACTTTCCACCACGCCGATATCTTTCATAAGTTTCCTGTGTTACACCATCAACAGAAATATTTATGGCATCCAATCCACTTTTAATTGTTTCTATTGCCATTTCTTGATTAAACCTATTCAAGTTGGTGCTCAACCTAACGGCCATCTTCCTTGAATGAGCATAGTGGATCATATCAAATATATCACCATGCAGAAACGGCTCCCCCCAATTGTACATTTCCACGATATATGCATAGGACGCAATCTGGTCAATAAGAGCTTTGAAATTATCTAAGCTCATCTTACCCTTTTCACGACCCAATATCCCCAATCCGGTTGGACATAAAGGGCAATGCAAATTGCAGATATTCAAAGGGTCGATAGTATATCGATAAGGCATCCCCCATACCATATCCCGTCTCATCCACTTCTGGATTTTACACCCCGCCGCGTTAATGAATTTCTGTGGAGTTGAATAGACGACGAGCAATCGTACATAAAAAAAGAGTACTCGAATTGAATACATCCATCCACGGCTTGAAAACCGGGAGAGTATTAAACGGGATACCAGGCTGAATGACATGCTCATAGTGTTTCATTATTAACAATTGAAAAATAATACCAGCAATTATAAACCAATGATTTAACAAATCGTGAGCTCAAGGATTTTTCTTCCTTGAGCTCACGATTATTAGTATTTAGATTGAGATTAGTGATTTATGCCAGTATAGGTCATGAACCAGTCACCTGTACTGACCCTAATTTCGTTGACTATTGCAATAATCGTACATCCAGGTGCGCTAATCTCAGCCGATCCGACATACTTGCCAATTGTAGTCCAGTTATTGGCACTATTATTACCTGGAGGTGCACCCGATTGGATAACAGTCCATGAAGCTTTAGCATTCAAACTGAATACTTCATTAACTGGATTTCCAGCTCCACCTGTATTAGGCCCATAGTCTATGGTCACGCTTGGACAATTCGCGGCGCCTACATTTTGAACCTGAACTCCAGTATAGAAACCACTGTTGTTTGACATGATGAGAGGTGTGCTGATATTGGCTGTAGCAGTTGCAGGATTGAATCCTTCATAGGCTGTCCCAACAGGTCCAAACCCTGGGCTGCCATTATAAACCTGGTTAACAATGGCGACCATCGGTTGCCCATTGTTATTGGTTACTGTTGCTGCGCCAACGTATTTACCAACTGTGCCCCAATTATTAACGCTTCCATTTCCCGGAGGAGCCCCAGCTTGAAGGATTGTCTTTGATGCTCCTGCTGCCAGAGTGAATGTTTCATCAGTGGGATTGTTGCCACCTGAGACATTATTTGGAGAGTAATCTAATGTGACATTCGTTGAAGCGGTTCCAGTGTTCTGAACCTGGACACCTGTGTAGAAACCATTATTGTTGGCCATGATCAAGGGTAATTCAACCGTGCCCGAGCCAGCTGCAAAACCATTGTAACCCATCAATATTCTGAAGGTAGTCGAGTTTAATTGCATTACAGTTGCCACTACCGGCTGGTTGCTCGTGATTTGGGCGCCACCAACAAACTTTCCGGTGCCATCTGCTAATTGTGTGCAATTCTTGGTAGAGCTTCCAATCTGTTGGTCGAATGTCTTTGCTGCCCCAACCTTAATGGTTGCAATTTCACTTTGACCAGATACGCCTGCTCCGGCAGGGATGTAATTGATTGTAATATTCGCATCTGCTGTTCCCGCGTTCTGGACATTGAAGAAGGTATTAAATCCACTGTTATTGCACATCACCAATGGTAGATTGAACGACGTGCTACCTCCACTAAAGCCTGTAGTGGATGCTTCATAATCGCCTGTTGGTGTAATAGTATTAGCTATTGCAGCAATCTGTGTGTTTGAGGAGATAACCATCGAACCATTGAAATTGGTCACTCCTGTTAATGGGAAGTAAGTTTTGGAGCCACCAGCAGGCACAGTATCGTTGACGGTTGCTACCTGGTTACCTGTGGCCTGATCGTAGTAAATAAGCTGGATAGATGCTGCATTAACTGCATCTAGGTTTACGACCTGGACACCACTGGTGTAAGTCAATCCGCCTTGAGCTAAGACCCCAGAGACGAGAGCTAAACTTAACACCATTGTAATGATTAGTATAATTCGTAATGGCGAATTCATATTCCTCTCCTTTTAATTTAATATATTTCTTGCTTCATTTTGTATTTTATTACAGCACCGACACTGAATCAATAACTCTTTAGGATTAATTTATTATTAGGAAGTGATCAATTTGCTAGTAATCCAATTTTAGCCTCAGAGAATAATAATACATAAGTATTACAACTGGATGATTTCAACCAGTTTATAAGGATAAATGGGTAAACTTGTTAGCCAGATATGGATTATCGAATCAGTGGGAAGATGACTGTATAAATTGCTTTATAAGACATGTTCTCGTTTGTAGGAATATTATTCACCTCCCCACCGATTGCATAAATATATGTCCCCCAAGAAACTAAACTGAGATGAATTCTGTTCTCCTCGCCAGGTGCTTCGAAAGCCCCCCATTCACCTGTCTCGTTGAACATTATTAATGCGGGATATTGCCGTTCTTCATTACCTTGCCCACCCACTATGTAGACCATATCTGCAAGGCTGGTGACTCCCATCCCATACGCGCTTTCCGGCATTGATACAGCTCCACCTAAAGGGCTATACTTAATTTTTCCTGAATTTGGCTCAAAGGTTTCAATTGTCGAAAGAGCCTCTTTTCCATCATAACCTCCCAATATTAGAATGTTCCCTCCAGCCACGGCTGCGCCTGCATAGCCTCTCGGTGTTATCATTTGAGTCACTTCTTGCCAGGTATCACGGGTGGAATCGTACTCAAATATCGAATTTACAAACTCATTTCCATCCCATCCCCCGATGAGATAAAGCTTAGCTTCAAAGGTAGCAATCGCATAAGCACTCAACCCTTTAATAAGTGGTGAGCCAGTTGACCAACTATCCTCTACCGGATCATAAATTTCCAGTACATCAGTGACCTCACCCGAATCCAGTCGCCCACCGGGAACAAATATCCTTCCACTGATTACTGCTGCTCCAATTTCAGACACTGCAATGGGCTTTGCCCGTCCCACACTCCATGAATTTGTGATTGTATTAAATCGTTCAAGCACACCGATTGTCCCCTTGCTTGTTTTCCCTCCAATCGCGTACAAGTTGTCAGCATAGGCAGCTACACCTAAACTGTAGCGTGGAGTTGGCATTGGCGAAAGGTATTTCCAACGGGGTGAATCAGAAGTATCTTGTATCCTGGTAACTTGTGGAGATCGTGGAAAAAACAACATTGTAATGATTACCAATAATACAATGATTAAGATTCCAATTATTCTGCCTAAACTCCATTTGGTTTTCTCTATTACAGGAGTAACCTCAATTACAGGCACATCCTTTGGTGCCTCAATTGGCGTATGGCTTTCTCCCACTATTCCAGCGTTCACCGCATACATCGCTGCTTCGGTGCGAGAGCTCACTTCGATCTTATTGAAGATATGTCTAAGATGAACTTTTACTGTATTCGTGCTTATGTGTAACTTTAATGCAATTTCTTTATTGCTCGCCCCTGTGGCAACCAATCTTAAGATTTCTTTTTCTCGATCGCTTAGATCAGTATGGGTAAATGACATAAAAAATCATCATAAGAACAGGCTAATTAATTATAACAAGACTGCATGCACACATAATCAGGATAACACTTAATCCAAAGCTATATCCTTTATACAACCCTTCCAGAATTTATTAGTATCCAAATTCATATAATTCCAAAGAACCCGATTTGTAGATTAATCGAGCACTTTTGGCGATCATAGAAAGCGTAAGCTCAGTAATCTTCTGAACATCTGGATAGAATGGAAAATTATTTAGATTATCCCTCTGTAATAATATGTGAGTTATGCCTTGCTCATTTAGTACTTTTGCTAATTCTTCTGGAGATTTCATCTCTTCTAATTTGATCACCCGCTGACCTATGGGATTAGCCCAAGAATATTTCTTATCTAAATAATAACCGCGTGATTCCCACAAAGCCATCCAAATGAGTGAGTTTTGTGGCAGATTATTATTGGCATATACAAAGGTATCGAATCCAGGGATATATCTCCCTATGAGTTCATCACGAGAAATCCTTCCAGTTAAAAAAAGCCAATTATTCTTGAGATAGGGAAAGGAAGCATTTATTGTCCCAAAACCAGATACAAGGAAGCTGACAATTAAACCAATCTCAATTACAGTTCTAATTTGACAATTACTTTTTTGCCAAATCCAAAAGATGCCACTTGCAGATAATAATGCAATAATTGGCAATGCAGGCATCAAAAAGCGGGTTTGGTGAGTCTGAAGAAACCACGCTGTGTAATAAATCAGGACAATAACAAATAAACTCTTAATAATATTCCTTTGGGTAGCTTCTTGTGTGAAAAACATCGCGAGCATGGAAAGCGGCATCAATAACACATAAAAATATCCTAATTCGAGTCCTCCGAATCTCGCAGGTTCAATGGTTATAACCCACAAGGCAAACACCCAGTTTTTTAGATTAATAGCCATATTTGGGAGATAAATAAAATTCATCAGGTTACTAGAGCCAAATTGGTCCCAATTTCGTCCATCGAATATTGGATAGAAAAAAGGCCAAACTGGATTGCCTGTCTGTACAAATGATTTTATATACCAGGGCGAAACAACAAGTAATGAAATTAAACCGTATAAGAAGAATTTCTTGAGAGAACTTCGCAACGATAGATGGTTTTTTAGGCTCATTGAAAAAAATGCAAATACACCCAAGCTGATGGGCACTATGACTGCATTCAATTTAGTGCTTGCTGCTAGACCAGCAAATATCGCCGAAAGAATCAATTCATTGCTTTTTTCATTATCCAAGCCATCTATCAAAGATACCGTCGCTAAAAACGAATACAGAGCTAATGGCATTTCTACCATTGCAGTTCCAGCAAGTTTAAGGACCATAGGGGTAAAAGTAAATAGCGCGGCAGCAACTGCTCCCCCCAAGACACCAAAAAATCGTCTCCCCCAAACAAATAGACTAACACTAACAAGAAGAAAACAACCCCAATTGACCAAATGCGTAAAGATCTCATTTGAAATCAGAAGTCCTACTGCGAAAAGCATCTCTGTTTCTAGTGGCCAATTCGAGTGGGGAATAAATGGGATATAAGATAAAGTATGATTTTGTATATAAATTTTTGGAATGGCTAGATGATATGCAACCTCATCGTAACCGATGGGGGGGAGAAAACCATGTAGAAATAATGGAAAAAACCAGAAAAAAACAATTAAGAGAATTGCGGCATATAAAAACCAATTTAATTTCAAGCCGCGCAAACTAGAATATAAGTTTCTATACTTTTCGCGATAAGAATATACATCAAAAAGAAATAGTATAAATCCAAGGACAATCAATACTTGCACAGACCAACGATACAAAAATCCTAACGCCAACAATAAAAATATTAGATGAGAGAATATTCCTAATCCCAAAGCAGAAGCATAAATATATGAACAAGAATTTTCAAGAGTGGATAACTTCAACAATCGCACTCCCGCACTTCCAAAACCAATAACACTTATAAAGAAAAGAAGGAAAGCGAAAATTGTATACGTTAGCTGGAGAGCAATTTCATCAAATCCTGGCAAGCTATTCCCTCTTTAACGTTTATGTTCCCCATCATTTCTTTGCAGTTGCCCAAAGATTTAAAAAGAATTCAAAATATCCGAACTTCAAATTATCCATTAAAAACCCAGCCTGGCCAAAATACCATCCAATCAATGGTAATGTATAAGCGTAAACATGTTCTTCTATTTCCTCATCACTCACCAAGCGAAGGTTCGCCATCCAATGAAGCAAACGATCCGACCAGGCTGCAGGTGTAGTTATCACCAAGAGACCATCTGGGTGAAGTGTTCTATAGACCTCGCGAAAAAGTGAAGTTAAACTGGAAGGATCTAAATGCTCAATAACTGCTAGCATTGTGACAACCGAGAAGAAATTGTCCTCAAAAGGTAAATGAGGGTAGGAATTAATATCAAGTGTGTGCCACTCGATTTGCGGATGATTGGGATTGGGGTGTAATTGATCAATAGCAAATTTTTCCCGGAAAAAGCTATGAGAAAGAAAGTAAGGAAAGGATCCACAGCCAATATCCAGGATTCTCCCATTCCGGAGGTGTGGTGGGATCATTTTATTGGCTTGCCTGGCGCGTAATCGAGCCAACAAGTTTTCCAGTAGCCCTTTGCCACGTGTTGGATTGGTAGATAATCCCGATGAATCCATATGTAATGAAGAAAAAGCGTGAGAATTATATCATCAACAGATTCTCTTCCTTTTTGAGATTAATCCACCCGAATGTCATCCTTAGTTTCACGAGATTAAGTAGCATTTATCACATACGAGACAATGTATAATTTATAAAGAATCCAAACCCACCATTTCAGGGTACATTTCGACTTAATTTCGACGATATGTTTCGAAGATTTTCAGTAAACTTTATTTTATTTGCTATCGCATTAGATTCTATTTTGATCTGTATCTCATTATTTCTTGCGACTCTTATCCGACCACAATTGAGCTTACTCCCCTTTGCCCGTGAATACCCAGAATTAATTCCCACCCCATGGATGATATATCCGATTTTCGCGATAATCTGGATCGCAATAAACCTGATTTTCTCTGTATATGACAGTCATAAGAATTTTCGTCTTGTCGATGAGATTACAGGTCTCTTACTCTCCACTCTTCTAGCTTCAGTAGCATTGGCAGGCACGTTATATCTCTCCTTCCGCGAAATATCCCGATTGCTATTCATTTCTTTTATCCTTTTCGCTTTCTTAATGATGATAACTTGGCGGATGGGTATACGCATTATTCAGGGGAGCACCACGCAAACCAAACGAAAAATATTGATAATTGGAGCCGGCAAGAATGGACAACAATTTCTTTCAGAAGTTCAAAAAAATCCACAATTCGGTTTGCAAGTTATTGGTTTTATAGACGAGGATAAGAACACATATCCTAATATCTTAGGGGTTTTTGATGAAACTCCTTCCATAATTGAAGAATTAAACATTGATGATGTCATAATTGCATTACCCCATTTGGAGCAGGTACAAATATCTGAACTCATCGAGAATTTAAAAGCATTTCCAGTAAAAGTCTGGGTAATCCCAGATTACTTCCAACTTGCACTGCATCGTCCAGAAATCGAGCAATTCGGCGGTATACCAATGTTGGATTTGCGTGCTCCAGCACTCAGTGAGAATCAACGATTAATCAAGAGAGCTTTTGATCTCCTGATAACAATCATCTTATTACCCTTGGCACTACCAATTATGGGGCTTATTTCGTTAGCTATTCGCTTGGAAAGCTCTGGTTCGGTGCTATTTCGACAACAGAGGATAGGAGAAAATGGAGTTATCTTCGAGGTATTAAAATTTCGCTCCATGATTTCTGGTGCCGAAACCTATCGCCATTCAGTAGAAAAGTATGATGACCAAGGCCATCTGATTCATAAGCCAGCCTTAGATCCTCGCATTACACATGTTGGAAAATTTCTCCGCCGTTTTAGTTTGGATGAATTGCCGCAATTATTTAACGTACTAAAAGGCGAAATGAGCTTGGTCGGGCCTCGACCCGAATTGCCATTTCTGGTCGATATGTATGAACCCTGGCAACGTAAGCGTTTCTCAGTCCCTCCTGGGATGACTGGGTGGTGGCAAATTACGGGTCGAAGTAATAAACCAATGCACTTAAATACGGAAGACGACTTATATTACATCCAATCCTATTCCCTAAGATTAGATATTTATATTCTAATCATGACTATTGGTAAAGTATTATCCGGAGAAGGAGCATTTTAATCGGCAATTACTTTGAAAAATAATTGATCTTTCAATAAGGACCTCTTTGAAAATAGAAGAAATCTCCAGAATTAAACAAAGCGTTCGACAATTCTATGAAACAATTGGTTGGAATAGGAGGGGCGATACAGACTATTACACAGACGCAATTAGTTTCGATGACTTGCGATCGATTACTCTTGAGTATAGAACTAAATGCAATCTCCGTTTGAATCGATATCTAAATAAAAATGGCACGTATCTACTCGATATCGCTTCAGGATCAATACAATTTCCTGAGTTCTTAACATTTTCAGAAAGCTATCGATTTCATTTGTGTGGTGATATTAGTTTGTCTGCTCTGTTAGAAGCCAGAAAAAAATTATCGTCTAAAGGCTTATACGTACAATGCGATATTGTAAATCTTCCCTTTCAGTCAAATTCTATTGATGACATAATTTCCATAAATACCATCTTCCATGTTCCAGCCGCTGAACAAACCTCAGCATTTCTAGAATTGTACAGAGTGCTCAAACCCTCAGGATGGGGAGTGGTGGTCTACAGCTGGTCCCGCTATAGCGAGTTAATGATAGTAACCATCCCATATAAGTTTATTGAGATTATTCTAAGAAGATTTAGGAAATTAAGAAGACCTTCATCTTCAGGACTTAATAGAAATACACCTTCTCTCTATTTTCATGTGTTCAATCGACGATGGTTCGAACAAAGACTTAGACCATTCCTCAATTATGAATTTGCGGTCTGGCGAAGTGTCAATGTTCAATTCCTACGCCTATTCATACATAAAGTTATTATTGGAGATTTTTGGTTGAGGTTAATTTACGATTTAGAGGATCGATATCCTAAATTCATGGGCAAATACGGCGCTTATCCAATCTTCCTAATCCACAAATAAATATGAAACACCCGAATCCAATGCTTGACATCTGTAATGTGAATACATATAATGATCACGGAATCTAGCGGGTGTTGCCAAGTGGTAAGGCAGTAGCTTCCCAAGCTACTATTCGTGGGTTCGAGTCCCATCACCCGCTCCAGGTAGGAGCAACACTTTCTTTCCAGGTTACTTTTCAGATCATGGTTATTTAGAATTGATCTCGAGTAGAGTAACCTTTTTCTTTAATAATTAGGGTTTTAGAAATCTCTATAGCTTATCAAACACAATTGGATCTGTGCAATAAACTGGATTCGATATATTTAGATAACGGATCCGATCTTTATTTACAATCTCATTCCAAAATTTAAGGTTCGGTAACGAATTGTCCTCAGGTATATAAACATTCTTAAAGAACCTTTTAAGCAAATTCTGTAAATCTCCCGAACCATATTCGAGCTGGTGATGTTCCCATCTGGGTCGCAAAATAGTTGAATCATGCCCGCATGGAGTGCTTAAAAGAAATACCCCATTATTAGGTAAATTTTCTGTAATCCGCATGAGTGCAATTTCTCGATGCTTGAGATGTTCCAGGGTGTCAAAGGATACTATCGCGTCATATTTTCCTAAAGGATTTGAAATCCCATTCTTAGTCATCTGCCATGAGGCCATATCTGCGCAAATATAATTAAGATTTGGTAACTCAAAGTTCCTTTGTGCGTGTTCAATAGCCTTATGGTTAATATCTGCGCCAGTGATAAAAGTATTCGGTAGGAAGTGAGCGAGTAAGAATGAACCAAAACCAGCTCCACATGCAATATCCAGAACGGATTCTAGTTGTATATCAGCAAGCACCTCTCTTGCCCAATAATATCTTGCCAAATGATGAATTCTCTGTTTATCTTCTTTCTCAATAAAATAATTTATCCCCAAGGTCGGGTCAACTCTGATGTACTCAGGAGTTATCAATCCATGAAGCTTTCGGATGATTCGATAAATATACTGATCCATATACCCCATTCGACTCCATATCGGATTATATCTTTTAATCAAACGGTTTCTTTTATACCAGGCAATCTCAAAGTTGACTGGTTTTATGTAAAGTATATTTGCTATAAATGTTTACAATCTGATCTGCAATTTTCTCCCAAGAGTAATTTCTTGCAAATTCCGCTGCTTCACGCCCCATCTTATGTTGCAGTTCGGGATTCGTAGTAAGAATTCGTAGCCGATCAGCAAGAGCTAAAGGCTCATCTACCGGTACAGTAAATCCGGTAATTCCATCTTGAACCAAAAAAGCTAATCCTCCTACCTGTGATGCCACAACAGGCGTGCCACATGCCATGGCTTCTAGTGCAACCATACCAAATGATTCATAATAGGATGGCACAACGACCGCTTCCGCTGCTGAATAATAATATGGCAATGTATCCTGGCTTCTCGTTCCCAAGAATGTAACCAGCTCCGAGATACCTGCATTTTCTCGGATGGATTGTAGCCGGATCATCTCCTCGCTCTTATTCGTTTCGGTCTGATCACTCTCACCGCCGATAACCGCAAGACAAACTTTGATTCCTTGTGATTTTAAATGAGCGATTGCGTGAATTAAAGTGTCAATTCCCTTAAGCGGCTCAATACGTCCAACATACAATAACATACATTCACAAGGAGGCACACCAATGAATTCTTTGGCTTCTTCTGAAGGGATGGGGTAAAAATGACTTAAATCCACGCCCGGTGGGATTATCGTTATTTTTTGCGTATCAGCCTGATACAACCATTGGAGTTGTGCAAGTTCCGCTAAGGTGGCAGCAATGATGCCATCTGCACCTTTCAAGACCGCATTTTCACCTTCGATGCGATAATCACCATCCGCCTCACCTGGTACCCTTGCCACTCGCTGTCTCATTAATCCCAGGGTATGAAACATGTGTAAAACCGGTTTGCGCCAAAGTGATTTGATTTCCAGTGCAGCTAATCCTGACAGCCAGTAATGACTATGTATCAAATCATAGGCTTCGTTTTTCACCTCTGCAAACTGTTGGATTCCTTCTACAAAAATAGGTAGATAATCTAATAATTCTTTTTTGGGTAAGGGTTTTTCAGGGCCTGCGGGTACGTGAACCACCCTGTTTCCATAACCAAGGTCATGTAATACGTGTGGAACATGTTCATCTTGAGACCGAGTAAAAACATCAACGTGAATCCCCATCCTACCCAACTGGCGTGTTAGATCTCTGACATATACATTCATCCCTCCCGTATCTTTTCCTCCTAAAGTTGCGAGAGGGCAGGTGTGATATGACAACATGGCTATACGTAATCTATTGTTCACCTATTTTTCCTTATGCCTTGAACGCCTTGCTTAACCCGTTGCTACCTTGTATAATCTACTCCAAGTATCCCGTTGCCACCTTAGCTCAGTCGGTAGAGCAGCGCCCTCGTAATGCGCAGGTCGTGGGTTCGATTCCCACAGGTGGCTTAAAATAGCAGCGCAGCGTAGGTGCTGCTTTTTTGCGCCTCCATTTGTTTCTTTCAAGTTTCATCCAGTATAATTCCCCTATGCACAATCGCGCAACCCCCTTAGTCATTGGAATTGCAGGTGGATCCGGCTCGGGAAAAACGACTCT